>Ga0307507_10003983_pt1 | contig 27107 bp, 8 predicted proteins | sample 7_EM_MG_FD_207223 | JGI IMG/M metagenome (GOLD analysis project Ga0307507, IMG submission 207223) | Populus trichocarpa ectomycorrhiza microbial communities from riparian zone in the Pacific Northwest, United States - 7_EM | ecosystem: Host-associated > Plants > Roots > Unclassified | place...
AGTGAACCCCTGACTAGGTGACGCGCCCCAGCGCCGTCACACCACTAAAAGCGCAAGTTTTTTTTTTTTTTTTTTATATATCCGTTGTATTATACTACGTACAATACTGCGCATGCAGCCTCTAGGCTATGGCGCTATAGTTCTATATACATGAATCCTTCCTAGGCAGCTTAACATGTACTAGTAGCTATATCCTCCTAGTTTATAAACCTCTAGACTAGACGTTTACAGCTCCTTAGTGAAACACTAAGTTGCTACAACTATTTGGTAATGAGAAAATGGTAGAAAAACTATAAGAAATCCTAACGCCTGTCCCTGTCCTTTTGCAATTTATTTCTATCCTTTTGCTCTCTGTGGTCTATTTTCTAGAAATCTAGTAGGAGTTACCTCCTTCTAGAATCCTATTTGTTTTTATTCTTCTATAGACCCTTCTAAGCTAGTACTTATTCATGTACTAGTTTAGCTGCTTTAAGAGTCTCGCAGTCTTTACTATTAGCAAAGTGTTCTTCCTTACAATTAATGCAAAGAGGGGTAGTATGCTTGCACGGCTTGCCCATTACCATACAGGTAGGACAGCAGTGGTCTTTAGATAAGTGTGCAGCCGCACAGAATCTACAGGCCCTAGTAGAGCACCTGTCTCCTATATGGCCAAATTTTTGGCAGCTAGTACACTGCGTAGTAGGAGAGACTTCTAGGTATTTTACTACCTTTGTAGCTGTACCTGCGATTAGAATCTCTTTTTGCTTAAGGATTTCTTGTCTTTTCTCTTCGTTTTCTACAGTAAAGACTATAGAGCCGAATCTGGTTTGTGGATCGTGTCTTTTTACACTAGATGAGATCCATCTAGGTAGTCCTTGTATTCGTATAGGATTAAAGGTCTCAACTTCTTCTTTTAGAAGCTTAGAGCCTCCCTCTCCTAGAAAAGGTAGAGTAGGAACCCCATGGGCTATAACTTGAACCCACGGTTCCAGTTTTTGTTCTCTTTAAAAAGTAAAGCAGTTATGCCAGATCTCCTTGTGTTTAACTAGGAAATCTGCATTATACTCTTCTGTAGTTGTAAGGAGAATATTTTGTTTTCCTTTAGTTCTAGTTATAGACGCTAGAACTGGCTTTTCTACTTATAGTTTTGATACAAATAGTTGATTGACTGTGTTTCGTATAGAGAAGGCATCCAAAGGTTGGTTCTTTTCGTCTGTAATTAGGACTAGCTTCCTTTCTTGTAGCTGCTTTTTCTTACTTCTAGTAGAAGTAGAACTCCTAGAAGGAGAAGGGGTAGGAGATGTTGATAATAAAGAGGATAGAGAGGACAAAGAAGGGAGGTCCCTCTTTAGCCTCTCTGCGTACGTTTCCTTAGTAGGGGCTACCTCCTTACGGAGAGCCCTTACTTCTTCTACTAGTCCTTTTAGGACATCGTCTGCCTTTTCTTTTCCTTGTATAAAGGGATTTTCTCCTGCTAGAATACTCCGTGTATAGTCTTCTAGCTGTTTAACTTGTTCTTTTTTTTTCTTTTTCTTTTTCTTCTAGCCCTTTATAGGCCTGGGTTAGGCTTTCTAGGGCCTTTTGTAGGTATTGTTCTGGAGAGATGGAAGGGAAAGATATACTAGGTATACTATCCGTAGTAGTTGTTAGTTTTATAGTCTTTTTTGCAGGTTTTTGGTTTTCTTTTTCAGGAGAAGTCTGAGGATGTTCTCTTTTTTCTCCTTTCTTAGAAAAGCGCAAGTTATAACGCCGTTAAAGGCACCAGTTATGACCATATCTACAGTAGCTACGACCTTAGGAATGGGAGGAGACACTAGTATAGAAGATATTAATTCATAGCTAGTTACAGTAGGTTAGTTACAGGAAATAGTTAATTAAATAATAGATAATAATTAAATACTTAAAGACAGACTTAATGGAATTGGAGTAGCTAAGGTTAAGTTACTATCCATTAAATAGTTTTTAGGAGAGAAGTTAAAACTTAAAGGGTTCCTTACGTAAATGCACTTTAAGGTTATGTAAGAGGGGGCTAAGTTAGCAATACCTATAGACTAAGTGGTATATGCAGGACTATTCTTAACTAGAAGAGTACTTAAGTGGTTTAAATCTTACCTTATTAAAATCTAAGCGAACGGAATAATAACTACTAACTAAGAAGTATAGTTTATGTTTACTAACTAGAACGGGTTCGTAGAAAGACTAATATAGATATTTAGAGACCTAAAAGCGACAACCACAGTAGAAAAAAAACTTTATAACTTAGTATAACGTACTTTAGCAATTAAGTATATAACGCAGTTTTAGACACTTGTAACTTAGGTTAAGTGGAATAATAGGGCGCTTATAGTATAGTATAAATAGGGACTTAAGGCTAAAGTCTAGGACGTTATTATCTTAATAGAAGATACAGAAACTTTAAGAGAGTTAATAGATTAATTAATAAAGATTAATAATACGATCTATTAGAGGGAATAAGCTAAAAAAGGGCAAGATAGAGTTCTATAGTTGTATAAGGTGCAAAGCACGTATTAACAGAGTTAAAGTTAAAAACTATAGAATAGTAGGCTAGAGCTAATAGACTTAAGTAGTACTAAAGAATTTAGATAATAGAATAAGAAACTATAGAAACCTAGAGGTTAAGGATTAAGTAATTATAGGACTAAAGAGCAGAGGCTAAACCAGGGATCTTAATAGTAGAAGATATTTAGGCGGACTCTATAATAAGAAGAACGGTTTAAAGAAGAAGCTTATATAAATTATAAAAGAAAGGGTTATTTTACCAGAGACTATAGAGGTGGTTAAAGTAACTACGCAGTAAAAGGCACCAGATTGTTAGAGTATAATAGTATAGATATAGGTATATTACGCAGGACTAAGGAGTGTTTAATTAAGCACTTTGCGTTTTATTATAATAACGCATGCTAAATTTATAAGGACGCTAAGTATAGCGTATGTCACGGAGTAGGCACGAGCCGGGATACAATGCACTAAACGAGGTAGTAATTGAGAAGGCTACGTACACGTAACTATGCGTGGTTGATACAAAGACATCTAGATAAAGAAGAATCTTCGTGTGCCAGGTACAAGGTATAAATAGGGGTAGTAGGGTACGTGCGTAGGTGTCACGGGACGAACGTAAGCACGGGTCAAGAACGTCAAAACGCGCAGGGACGTAAGAACGGGTGAGTCCCGTAACAGCGTAAGCTATTAGCTATAAGAGCTAGAGTTAAGAGGACTTAAAGGAACTAGAGAGTTAGATAAAGAATAAGATTAACTCTATAGGCTAGATTAAGATATTATAGTAATATACGGATAAAGATTAGTAATGATAATAATAGAGTTAAAGTACTTATTAATTAATAGTAATAAGGAGATATAGGAGGCTAATTAGGGCACTTAAACCTTAATAATGTAATAGAAGCAGAGACTAAGACTACTACAGAACGTGGTTTAGTAACGGGCATTATAATACCATTAGATATAGCATCTATCGCTTTATAAGACGGAAGGAGTAATATATAAAGACGATTAAGTAAGTAGATAACTACTAGTACTAGCTTACCACTTAATAAAGGTAAAAGGCCACAGGCTTAAGATTTTTAAAAAGAGATAAGAGATAGTTAAGATTCTTAAGACGAGATAAGACATACCTAAGGACCCACTATAGATAAAAACCAATGGGGGAGGGTAGTAGCTTAGTTTATAGATAAATAAATAAGTATAAGACGCAAGTTTAAAAACTATAAGTTTGGGGAATAAATAAGAACATTAGTCCTAGGTAAACATAGTATTTAGCCTAAAGATTAAAAAGTTAATACTAAAATTAAAAAGTAAGATAACTTTAAGGATCTAGCTGCAAGACGCAGAAAGTAAGAAACTATAGATAAGTTTAGGTAAAGAATTATTATATAGTAAGAGTAGAAGCTAAATAAGAGATTAGCTATGCTAGGACGTATAAGGGATAGAGTACCTATATAAAGAATTACTAATAGGCCTAAGGTAGGGACGCCTAGAGTAAAGTAGTTAGATAAACTAGAATAAGAAGAGGATCTAGGGATTCTAACTAGATTTAAAGAAAGACATACTAAAGGCTATTATAACATAGTAATAACAAGGTATTTTCTAATAAATAGACTATATGCACTAAACCAGTTATATAGGGGGTGGTATAGGTAACAACACAACGATAAATAGGAAGACTTTTATATATAGCTAGATAAAAAAGTTGTCTAAGACTAACCTATTATAGAAAAACGTATAAATTATATTAAAGGAGTATTAATTATAATATTAAGGAACCTAGAAGAGGGATCTAGGAATTAGAAAAGCAAATAATAAATCTTAGTACCCGTAAATAAAAGATTAACAGTTAGGGTAGCTAAATAGAGGTTTAAACTTAGGAATAAAAATAAGCTAAGAGTTAACCTAAGTCACTTAGCGTATTATATACTATCGTGGATAGCTTATATAGATAATATGTGTAATATATATAGAGCACTAAAGGATAAAAACTAGAAGTACCTAATGAGAATATACTAGGCACCGGATAAAAGAAAATATAAAGATGCTAAATATATATATAGATGGCACCTAGTAGAAGTATAGAGTTAAGGGGACCTAATGCTTTAACTAGGAAGATTCCTTACGGAAAAATGCCTAGAGGGGTAATAGTAGTAGAATTGTCTAAAGAATACTTGTCTATAGTATATAGAGGAAAAGAAAAGAACTAAGTATTGGCTAAGAGAGGACTCAGTATAAGCAGGATCTAGCAGCCAACAGTTGGGAAAGGGGGAGGCCTATAGAACTAGAGGGAGCCAGTAGTAGAGCCTTAGACCCTTAAGGGAATTTAAGGTTAATACCTAAATTTATAAGTTAAATAGCAGGATCAGCAGTTTAAAGCATTAATAGATAGTAGAGTAATAAGAAACCATATATCACTAATAGTAATGGAAAGGATGGGATTACTATATAGATAAAAAGAGCACCTATATCCACTTATAACAATTTTAGGAGATTAGATAGCTTATAGAGGAGGTATTATTAATCTTAAAATAGGACCTATTTAGTTAACTATTAAAGGAAAATAAGTAAAGATATCTTTTAATATCCTACTATTAGGAAAGGATGAGACGATATTAGAAATATAATCTAAAGATTAATTAGGTTACAGGTTAGGTTAATATTAAAGATACTTAATAACGCAAAATGTAATAGTAAACCAAGTTGGTATAGTACTAAGTTAGAGCAATATATAAAGAGATTAAGTAAAGCTTAAGTTATATACTAAAGAGATACTATAAGTATAGTAAAAAGTTATAGTTACTAGAAAGCGAAAGGCTCTTAAAATATATAGTATGGGACTATAAGATAGAATTAGAACTAGGAATTAGTCTAAAGTTTTTTCTAACCTATAAGCTTACTGTTATGGGACACCCCCGTGACACCTTACACACGTCCACCTGTTTCCACCGACTGAACAACCGGAGACCGACCACGAGACGGCAATCTAATAGCAATCTGCCGTATTCCGCCGCAATCTGCTGTCTCTACTGTCGGAGTTGCCAACTGGCAACTTTAAGGACCTCTAACTGCCGAATTCTGCCAAGTTCTACTAGAACCGCCACCTAAGCTCTACCCTGCCCGTGCGTAGTATAGTACCCGTTAACCTAGCAACCAAGCGAACGTTATATACCCTTTTTCCCCTGTTTCCTACTTTCTTTTCCTCACGCAACGTCTTGACTTTATTACGCAGTTTATGTACATAGCTTAATAATATCTACTTCGCAATATATTATCACCGCTTGTGCTCGCTCCGTGACACTTACTAAAACCAAGTTAGTAGCGCTTAAGGAGTTTATCTAGAAGAACTTATAAAAGGGATATATTAGACTATTATAGTTATTAGTAGGGTATCTAGTACTATTTATCCTAAAGAAAAATGGAAAACTTAGAATATGTATTAACTATAGATAGTTAAACAGCATTACTAAGAAGGATAGGTATCTTTTACCCTTAATTAGCGAAATCTAAGATAGGATAGGCAACGTAGAGATCTTTATAAAGATAGATCTAAGGTAGGCGTACCATTAGATCCGGATTAAGGAAGGTAATAAGTAGAAAGTAGTCTTTAGGTTAAAGAAAGGACTATATAAACCGTTAGTTATGCAGTTTGGGCTTATAAATGCACTAGTAATATTTTAAAAACGAATTAATAGTATATTAGGAGAACACCTAAATAAGTTTATTATAGTATATCTTAACAACATTATTATCTACTTTATAAGTGAGGAGGAGTACGGAGAATATATTAAGTAGGTCTTAAAGAGACTATAAGAAGAAAATATGCTAGTAGCAATTAAAAAAATGTAAGTTCTTTACTAAGAAGACCAATTTTATAGAATTTATTATTAAACTAGGAAAAATTAGCATGGACCTAAAGAAGGTAGAAGCTATAGTTAGTTAATAAGAACCGGAGAATATTATACAGTTAAGATTATTTTTAGGGTTTTGCAATTACTATAGGAGGTTTATAGTATAGTAGTTAAAGAATATTAAGCTGTTTATAAGGCTTATACAAAAGAAGGAACTATTGTGGAAGGGTACGGTGTCTCTTAGATAGGAAAGTCACGGTACTATCTATCTATTAGTTAGTCAGTTAGTTAGTCAGTCTGTCTATCTCTCTGTCAGTAATAAAGAAAGAAAAGAATGTATTCCGGTAGGTTCGTGATCTCCAAGAAGGAGGGAAGCCGAAGGCTCAATATATACAGGAAAATGCCAAGACACTAAGCATGGGACATTTTACCCCACTATATACCTCCCCTACCAAGAACGTTGTCCCCTAACGTTCTATACCATAGAAGAATAGCCAAACGAAAGTAAAGCAAAAACAGAATAGAAAAAGGAAAGCATAAAATAGAACATAGGAAATCTCTTCCTCCTAGTAAGATACCTATCAGACACGCACTAAAATAAATATACCTATTAGCCGTACTAGTTGCCTATACACCATACCCACCAGCGTCACTGGTTGAAAGCATAAATGCACGCACTAGCCGCCCTAATCGCCTGTGTACTACACCTACTAGCGGTACTAGTCAAAAGCGTAATTCTGCAGCTGTTATAGCCCTATAGAACTATTCTATAATATCCTTCTGTTATCCATAGCTAAGATCCGATCTTCCTACTAGTAACCAGAACAGTAAACCAGAAATAATAACGGCAGCAGTAACAGCAGTAACAGTAATAGTAGTAGAAACAGTAATAAAAGCAGACAGTCAGCGCGGTAAAATAAAATAGAACAGTTGGCGGTGGAACACTTGGTAGAAGAACTCGGTAACAGTTAGTAAGTAGTAGGACATCCAGTAACAGAACTTTTAATAGCAGAAATCTCAGTAGCGGCAGTTGGTTAATGACAGTTGGTTAGTAGCAGTTAGTTAAAACAGCAGTAGCAGAACAATTAGAATAGTGGAATGGAACGGTTGGTAGAAACAGCAGTTATAATTTGGAATAGCAGCAGTAGCAGTAGTAGCAGTAACAGAACGGTTAACGGCATTCGGTTAGTAGCGGTCGGTTAGTGGCGGCTAGTCGGACGGCGGCGGGGCAATTAAAACGGTATGGTATGGCGGCTAGGAGAGCAACAGCAGAACAGTTAAAACAGCATTAGACCTAGAATAGGTCAGTTAGAACAGTTATCTAGCAAATCTCGCAGCGGTACAGATCCGGCACAGTTAGATAGAATAGTAGAGACGGAATAGTTAGTCGAGACAGCAGGGACGAAATAGCTGGACGGAATAGTGGTGGTAGTAGTAGTGACGGCAGGGCAGTTGATCAAGATAGTAGAGGCTCTAGCTTGGTTTAATTATTTAGTTAGTTATTTAATATTAAAACTCTGCATCTGGCTCTGCGTCTGGCTGTGCATCTAGCTATGCATTAGTAGCTCTGCATTGCATACTCTGCGTTTATGTCTACGTGCGTGCCCGTATGCGTGCCTGCGTGCCTGCCTTGACTGCCTGACGAAGACTGTCTAACTAGTTAGTAACGACGTGCTATAACTAATCGTTCGGTCGTTTGATTAAGGTAGAAAGTCGGCCCGGTTAAAAGCTCTAATTGTCCTAACTTAAATGCGAAGACGGCGTTTAACTAATTAAGATTTAATAAGGCCCTGGCTTAACTTAAGGTGTTTTTGGCGGCATGTATAACTAAGGTTCTGTATCTATAGATAATTGATTAAGACCTCTGTGTAGGCGTGTAATTGGTTAAGGCTCCGCATCTGCCGTTCGATTAAGGCTTTGTATATATAGGTGTCCAGTTAAGCTGCCGTACTGTTGTCTAATCAAGGCTCTGCACCTATGTGCTCCGTATCCGTAGACTCTGTGTATGACTCTATATAAGACTCCGTGTAGAGATCCGTATCTACGTCTATAGGAAAGACCGTTCTGGTTAACCAGTCCGTGGGCATTGAGACGGGCGGCAATTGATTAATAAAGGAGGGTTAAAGGGAGAGGTTCCTGTAGAGGCTGTCTGTCTGCTATTATAGGATCTTTAACTGCTGATTAAAGATGTCTAATAGCGACGGTGACTGATTTAATTTAACCGTGATAACGTACAATTAACTGATGTTTAAATAGGGTATTAGGTTGGCCCGACTAAAAGCTCTAGCTAATTTAACTTAACTATAGAGGCGGCGTCTAACTAATTAAGATTTGACTAAGGCTCTGGCTTGACTTAAGGCGTTTTCTATTATATATATAACCTAGGCTCTGCATTGTCGTATGCTTAATTAAAGCTTTTAAATCCATTGACGTTCCATTGAGGCTCTATATCCGTAAGCTCTGTATCTGCGGACAGTTGATTAAGACTCTGGCTGTGCAGCCGTTTGGTTAAAGCTCTGCATCTATAGTTAATTGAGGCTCTTAGTGTCCACTAGACGTCCAATCTAGAGACCTGTCTTAAGACTTCCTTTCTTATAAGCATAAATGGTAGTTTCCAGTAGACCATTTCCGCGGGCCCAGTGCTCTTCTGGGATATCCTTAATAGCTACTTTCTTCCCTTTCTGGGCCGTCTTTGCTTTTGGTTTCTTTGGCGTATCCTTAATCTTCTTCTAGCCTAAGAACCTTAGGGATTATCTTCTACTTTTAGTCTCTTTGTTATTGTCCTGCTGGTTCTACGCTTCGTCTAAGTCGTTCTTTGGAACTATCCGGTGGCAGCTTCTTGGTTATTGTAACCTTTGTTGTATATCCCTTGCCCTTGTGTTTATAATATAGTCCTTTTATTAAGATAACCTCTAAGAAGTGCTGGCTCCTGTACATCCAATTCCTGTTCCCTTTGTAATCCTTAGCAAGGTCCTTTACTGGCTTGGCTAGATATAGCTTAGTTCCGTCTTTAGTTATATAAGGATAGTTTAGGCTTAATGTAGTTAGCTGTGCCCTCCATATAATTTCTTATAGAGTATCTTTGTCAGTGCCTCTTTGTATACTGCTTTACTATTTCCGTAGTACTTAATTTCTAATGTCATATTGCCGCCCTTGTGTAGGTCCCTTCCTTACCGCAGTATCTGTTCTTGTTGTGTAGCTAGTGTAGTGCTAAATTCGGATGGCAGTAATAGTTATGCTACAATCAGTCGTCGTTTAAATAAGGAATAAGGTCGGCCCGGTTAAAGGCTCTAATTTAACGACATTCAACTAACTTAATTTAGTAACGGTGATGTGCTAATATTAAGACTCTGGCTTAATTTAACTCTCCAATTGACCGTGGCTTCTATATAGTTATTTGATTAACCAAGGCTTCCGTATAGTTGTTTAATTAAGGCTCTACATCTAGCTCTATATTGTATAATTGGCTTTATATCCGTGCAATTAACTAAGGCTCTTTATGCCGTTCTTATTGTGTAGCTGGCGCATTTGAATTCTAGGGGTAATATAGAGTTCTGCCGGCTCTATTGCTAAATGGACCAATTAGGATTTTCCGTCCCCGGAATGGAAAATTGCTATTGGTTTATTGACAGGCGGTAAGCTGAACTAATATCTTTTGTAGTAGGTTGACGTGTTTAACGACGCGTCGCGGTCAAGAAAGTAAATATAAAAGGAGCTTTAGGAAATACAGTAATTAAGCAGATAAAATAGAAATCTTTTATATGGTCGTTACCTGCGTCCCCTCCCCCACCTTAGAACTTGACTGTCCCCTAGTTGAACATCCTATACCTACTGCGGAGCCTGCTGCGGAGCCTACTGTTAATGGCTGACCTGGTTAAGCATCTGTCTCTAAGACCGTCTCTAAGGATTAGAAGATTTATTCTTCTTCCTAGCCTCTGCTGTTTTATCCGCAGGCTATAATATAATCTGGATACATTCTCCTAGTCGTACATTCTTCTCCTACGGCAGAGCTTGCGGCTTAATGGTTGTTTTGGTTGTACGGCTGTCTCTAGGGGTCGGGCGAGTCTGCGGACGTTGCTAGTTAGGCGTTACTGAATCCGTGGGCCGTACTTAATAGTAGTCCTCCTAGTTTATGCGTATTTTGTTACTGTTCTTCAGCACTACTCTGTTATGGAAATTAGTAAAATCCGCTTGTCCTATAGGGGCTTGTTTCTGCGTCTGTTCTTAGCCTTCCCTTTTCTAATTTAGCTGTCCATCTAAGCCTATTCCTTGGTGCGTATAAAGCCAGTTCTTGATACCTTTTAGCCGTTCTTTATTGCTAAGCCACGGAAGCTTAGGTTTAGGTCGTTTGCGCGTTCTAGCTACTAGTCTTTCTTAATTAAACAGATATACAAATCCTTGCTAAATAAGATCCTTTAAGCCTTGACATTTATACTTAGTGAAACGGTGACTTCCTCCGCATCTAGAACAGGTCTGCTGGCCTTGTCTTTGCGTGCCTTGCTAACTCCGTACGTCCCGCTGTGGTTATCCAAAGGCGGTAGAATCTTGCGGATATTGGGGATCTTGCGGATATTGGCAGTCTTGCGGAACAAAGGGAGCTTGGGTGCTGTTCTGCCAGTCTTTATATCCTGGTGCTGAGCTGTATCCTTGTGCTGGGCTTTGAACTACAGCCTAATTTAGTAGCGTCGTGTGCTTCCTTAGGTCTAGAAGTCTTCCTTCCCTTTAGCGGTCGAGCTTATTCCCTTGCTGCCGTAGCTCTTATATAAGCTGGACATTCAGGACATCTTCTTCTGGAAAAACAGCTATTCGCTTAACGTTCTCTGTAGCTATTATTCTTAACTCTACAGCCTCCTTCAGCCTTTTAAATATAAGAGTACTGGGCTTGTTTACTACGGCTCCTATCTTTTCTATTGCGTGCCTGTGGTATTTAATAGGGAGTCCTTGTATAAACCACTACCCCTTCTCTTGCTTAGTAAGGTTTCCTGCGGCTACCGCTCTTGCTAAAATAGTAGTAAAGTCGTATATATAGTGACGTAGCTCGCCTGGCTGTTCCGCAGATTTTCGAATGAAAGCTTCCACAAAGTCTCTTATCTCCATGCGTTGGTAGTAGTTGTTTACTTAGTATTCTACCCTAAGCTTTTTTACAAGCTCCATCCAATTGCCAGCTATAAATTTAGGCAAGCTTCGGATCTATACCCCTATCCAGTAATTATAGTACTCCGGAAGGCCCTGGTGCTTCTCCTTACTCATTACACGATGTTGGGTGTATAGCCGTTCGTATTATTTAATAAACTGCGACACGTTCTGCCCTGCGAAATAGGGAGTTCCAATAGTTCCTGGGGCTGGCATAGGCTGAACTGTAACGCAGATCTTGTCTTAAGCCGTTAACTGCTAGTTACGAGGTGATACATCCTTAGGAGCTTGCAGGTGATCCCTATGGCTTTCATCCTTTATCTGCTGAGGGTTATTGGTCCTAGGTGTCACAGGTAAACGCTATAGTAGGTCTGTTTATATAGCCATGGTCTTAATAGAGGATATCCTAGATAACTATCCTGGCGGGATATTAACAGGTGCATGCTTCGGCTGGTCTACTTATACAGCTATGTCCCTAACGGAAGGCGCCTGCTTTTTAATGCCTAAGGGGAGGTCTTTCTAGGAGAGCACGGAATCTTCATCTTCTACCACTACTGGGTCTTAATACGTCCATCTATTTTAGCCTGCTGTCGTTCTATGTGGTAGGTCCTTACGGAGTGCCTCTAGGGCCGCTGCTAATATAATCTAGATAACTCAAAAGAGGACAAAGCTAAGCCAGAATAGAAAGCTTTTAAAGGCAGATCCAATCTCGTATGCTTACAGCCTTGCTTGGTATTATCTCTGTTCTTAAAGGGCAGCGCTAGCTTCCTTTGCCGCCAGATATCTTAGATCTCGTTTCCATCTAACTAATTGGCCCTTAGCTTGTTATCTCTACATCCTTAATAACGTTCTGGCCATGCTTATGCGCGCGCAGGTGGCGAGATTTCGACCGCTAGTAGTTGTCTAATTGGCCAACTGGTTCGCTTAACGCCAAATTTTTAAGTATGGGTACTAAACCCAACTCCCAAGACCTTTTAACCTACACTATTTTGCTTCCTATTGCCACTCTTTAGCCTATGCGTTGAGTCTGGCTGTCCGTCTTTTCCGCTGTCTTTCTGTTTAGGGTCTGCTTGGTTTCCCTTGCTGTCTAATACTGCCTAGTTCTCTAGTTCTCTAGTTCTGCCGTCTTGTCCAGTGTGGTCAATAATAATGCAATAATTAATGATACAATTATCATTATTGATCATTATTAATTATTATTAATTAGTTTAATTATAATAATATCTATACTTTTAATCTCGTTGCCTTACCTAACAGTGCTAGGGTATATTACCTACTATATTGCTGCATTACCGCATTCTGCTATATCGTTTACTTAGTTGCTAGGTTAATAGGTACCGCGCTATGTATAGACGGGATATGGTTTAGGTGGCGGTTTTGGCAGAATTCGGCAGAAGTTGCGGATATTGCAGATATTGCAGATATTGCGGATATTGCGGATATTACGGATATTATAGAGGAAATAGGTGGGCAGAATATGGCAGAATACGGCAGTATACGGCAGTATACGGTAGGTGGCGTGTGTAAGGTGTTATAGGTGGTCCCCTAGTTACGTAAGAGTTATATAAGCTCTGCGTCTAGCATAACATCTACTATAACTCTAAATAGCTGCCATTTTCTGCTAGTACTATAACACCTCTCTCTCTTATATTTGCCCCTTTAAGACCCTACTTTAATACTAACTCTTTAAGCACTTAGTTTTTTCAACCGTCTCTACTCCAAGCTGCATTCTTTCCCATGATATTGTATGACGCCCACCAGAAAAAACTCTCTCTGGCTTATTACTTATTGCAGGAATTGATAGAACTTTAAATATAAATGCTGAAAGCCGCGGCCAACGCTTTTGTTGCTGCTCCTGCGCCTATTACTGAATTGCAGAAACCTTAGGGTCGTACGGCTCTCCAGAACAGTAATCCTCGTACTCGTCCTGACTTGCTGGACGAGTATACTTATTATTAATATCCCGCTCGATGCGATCAAACAAGTCAAGCTATTCTTCCTATGCCTCGAATTTAGGCTCCTTCTTATACGATATAGAAACTAGATACTTGTCTCGGTACCTCTCCCAAAGCTTCTTAACCCTTAATAGGGTGTTCTTCTGCCACTTCTCTAGCTAATATTTCTTAATATAATTCGTACGACGCTTTGGGTGAAGAATAAGAGCAGCTGCATAAAGAGGCGACCTATTAGTTTCTGTATAGTACTCATCAAACTTTACCTAGTAATGTGTAATTCTAGAAACAAAGACTTTATTGGCACGATGTAGTTTCTATTATAGTATTAGCTTTTGTAAGTAAGAAATAAGAATAGACATATAAGAGCCCTATCTATATGCTTAATCAAAATATCCATTGTAGGAAGCACTTGGTTAAGCGTTAAATTATTACCTTATAATTTCCGAGTTGCTTTCTTAAAGGGTGCAAGGAACTCTGATATTATGCGAAGTAGTTGCCAGTCTTGTAGAGTAAGACTATTATTTAGGAGCGTTAATAAGTTTTCCTCTATATACTTATTAACCGCGCTCCTATACTCAAGTGCTATAATAAGCATGTAAAACCAGCTATTCCATCGCATATAATTATCGAGTGGAATCCTTCTCCCTGTGTAGCTCTCGAACAGCTTTGTACGTGCAGCTGAGGAGCGTATATGGACGATAATATTATGAAGCTTGCCAAGTATACCCATATACCAAAATGAGTCTTGCTTCTCCTTCTTTTTCTTTTTACTAAGCTCCTTTTCACTCTCTTTATCCTCTTCGTACAACTCAATTTGCTTAATATCGATAACATCTTAAAATAAAAATGCTAGAACAGCAAGATTGATAATATGGCCCTGGCAACGGATCCGCTGCTGCGTGGGATTCTATTTAATATCTTTATTCTTAAGAAGATACTGACTAATTGTACGGTAGAGAGTGTTATTTGTACTAGAGTTATTAGCAATAATGGCTCTAAGCTTTTATATAATTCCGAAGTTCTTTAGAACTAGAAGCAAAGTATCCCATTAGTCCTCCCTACTATGACCAGCTACCGTGCGAAGAGTAAGAAGAGCCTTTGTTGGCGCCTCCTGGTCGTCAATAAAGTGAGCACAGATTGTAAGAAGAAGGTAGTTATTTAGTAAAGTCCAGATATTAACAGCAAGATGAATATTTATCAGCGCAGACTGGAGCTTCTTCCGTATGATATCCATTTGTGATTGGAATAAATTATTAACCATTTTAGCAATAGTTGTATAAGACGCCGGGATATAACTTCTTAATTCTGGATTTAGAGCCTGGCAGAGTATATAGAGTTCTGGCCATTTAACTGCCTGAAAAGAAAGGTTTTGTATAATAATTAAGTTAACAAGAGCCTGTTTAATAACGTCCTTATTAAGAATCTTCTTAAGCACCTGGGTATCAAACTTAGTTGTATTATTCTGGGCGGAAGCTTCGTCATAAAGTTGCTTTAATTTCTTGTATGCTGCGACTTTGGTACTGCTGTCGCTTACTGCCAGAACGATTTAATGCTTTGACTTTAAGTGATTCCGGAGGTTGGTAGTTACTGATACGCCGTACGAGCACTTAGAGCAGTAGATAATCTTACGGCCTTTTCCATCAAGCTTTGGCTCATCGTCGTTTGGTGGACGGGAGTATTGGTGAATTGGGGACCTTAAACTCCTCTCTTGTTGCGTGCTAGAGGCCTTAATCGAGTCAAGAGTATCTGTAAGAAGAGAGGGATCAGCTTCTGAAGCCATAATTATATATAATATACAAAGAAGCTTAAGAGATTTAATATTTTACTCTATGGTGGGGTGCGTTAAGAAATTATTATTAATTATCAAAATAAGCGAGTGATAAGTAATAATCTTTGATAACAATTATTGATTGATCTTATCATGATAAGATTTATTACTGACTACACTGGTCTCGTCTGTCGGTTCTTCTACAGTTGGTTATTCTTCTACAGCTAGCGGTTCTTTGGCAGTTGTAGTATATTCCTGCGTGTCTTCTGTGTATATAGCACTAGACTTCTAATCTAAAGAGCTTGCCGTCGTCCCTACGTGGAATGCCAAATAATATGTGGAAGGGTACGGTGTCTCTCAGATAGGAAAGTCACGGTACTATCTATCTATTAGTCAGTCAGTCAGTCAGTCTGTCTGTCTGTCTCTCTGTCGGTAATAAAGAAAGAAAAGAATGTATTCTGGTAGGTTCGTGATCTCCAAGAAGGAGGGAAGCCGAAGGCTTAATATATACAGGAAAATGCCAAGACACTAAGCATGGGACATTTTACCCCACCACACTATAGGTATAGGGAGATAAATAGAGAAAGTTATTTAAAGAGCTTAAAGAGTTATTTACCTAGGAACTAATCCTTAAAATCTATAAACTAGAGCTAGAGATAATGGTTAAAATAGATATATTAGACTTCGCACTAAGAGCATATTTGCTATAGAAGCATTTAGATGCATGGCATCTAGTAGCGTATTATAGTTAAAAGATAACACCACTAGAACTAAACTATAATATCTATAATAAGGAGTTGCTAGGCATAGTTATAGTACTTAAGGAATAGAGAGCATTTTTATAAGGTATAGAGAAACCATTTATAGTTAAAATGGACTATAAGAACCTAATGGGGTTTCTAATAATAAAGGAACTAAACTAAAGATAAGTTAGGTGGGCAGAAATGCTTATAGAGTATTATTTTAAAATTTAGTATACTAAAGGAACGGATAACGCATAAGTAGATATATTAAGTAGGAAAGCTAAACTATAAAATAAAGAAAAGCCGTTAGGGGCAATATTACGCCAAGATAAAGATAGATAGATTAGGTATAATTATCCTAAAATTACAGCAACTAGAGAAGAAAGTCGGACCTATAAGATATTAAAGAGTGTATAGTTATAAAGGATTTAAGAGGTATAGAGTGAGGATCTAAAAGTAGAGTAGTATAAGAATTAAGAAGCTATGTATATATTATAAAATATTATAAAAGAATTTATTAAAGAGTTTTATAAGGGAATAATATAAGGACATAATAGAGCTATAGGCCTAGTGTTATAACTTTAAGAGGAGTATATTGTTTAAGGAATCTGGGGACTAGTAAGATAAGTTATAAAGAAATATCTAAATTGCTAAAAAAACAAACCAATAAGGTATAAGCCGTATAGAGGGCTATAACCTATTAAGATACTAGAGAAACTATAGGAAGTTATATTATAGGACTTTATTATTAAGTTACTAAAGTTAAGAGACCCTATTACCAAATAGGATTATAATGTAATTCTAGTAATAGTAGACAAGCTAACTAAGTAGGGTTACTTTATAGTGTGTATAGAAGAAATATTAGTAGAAGATATAGCTAGAATCTATATTAAAGAAGAGTTTATAAGGTATAGAGCACTAACAAAGATTATATTAGATAGAGATTTAAGATTTATAGCAGCATTTTAGGAGGTATTCTTAGCAGAATAAGGGGTTTAAGTAGTAACGTTAACTGTATATTACCTATAAATAGATAGATAAACGGAAAGACTAAACTAAACGTTGGAGTAGTATCTAAGGCACTATATCAATTATGTATAAAACAATTAGATATTATTATTACTAGTTATATAGTTTATATATAATGCAACACTATAGGAAGGAATAGGCATATTACCTTTTAAAGCGAACTATGGGTATAAGCCAAGAATGTTATTATTACTATAATAAGTAAAGAAAACAAGTAGTATAGCTAAAGAAAGAACGGGGACGTTAATAAATCTCTATAATTACCTTAAAAAGATAGCAAAACTGTTATGGACAGCTTAAGTACGATGTTATAACTACTTAAAGAGGAGTCAGAAGAAGCTAGTTAGTTAATATAGGCATAGTCTAGAATAGAGCCGGTGGAACTATGTAATAAGGAATAGTAACCGAGGTCACGTGGTTGGATCTATAATCTATAGGATTAGAAGAACGTGGGATCTATAAACGGATTAATAGATTAACGGATTAACGGATTAATAGAGCAAAGGGATTTCTTAGGCGTATAGTTATATATTTAAAGGACCACAGTCCCTACCCAGATAGTTCTCTCTTTATAGTGAATCTTAGAATACAATTAGAGTTAATCTATTAGGCAACCACTCCACTAGTTATTATTACATTATTAACCTGTTTATATCTATATACCTAGCCCAATAATAGGACCTACTGTAGTTCTTACTACAAGGTTCCGTTACATATTCACTACTAAGGTTATGGTATTAAACAAAAGTCAAATAATATACCACCTAAAGCACTAGTTACGACGCTATTAACGGCAGTAACTACCTTGGGCTTAGGAGGAGATACTAGTATAGCAGATACCAACTCACAAGTAGTTACGCGAGGTCAGTTATAAGAAATAGTTAATCGCTTATAGGACAATAATAGGATACTTAAAGAACGCATTAATGGAATTAAAGCAGTAAAGATTAAGTTACCTTTAATTAAACGGTTCTTAGGAGAGAAGTTAAAGCTTAAAGGGTTCCTTACGCAGATATATTTTAAGGTTATGTAGAAAGGAGCGAAGTTAGTAACACCTACGGATTAGGTAGCGTACGCGGGACTATTCTTAATAGGAAGAGCTCTAGAGTGGTTCAAGCTTTACCTCACAGAGATATAAGTAAACGGTGTAACAACTACTAACCTAGACGTACGGTATGTGTTTGCAAGTTGGAACGGGTTTGTAGAACGGTTAACGCAGATGTTTGGAGACCTAGAGGCAACAACCACAGCAAAACAAAAGCTTTAGAACCTAGCATAATAAACCTCAGTAATAGAGTATACGACACAGTTTTAAACGCTAGCCATATAGGTTAAATGGAACGATAAGGCGCTTATGGTATAGTATAAATAGGGACTTAAGGCTAAAGTCCAGGACGCAATTATCCTAATAGAAGATGCGGATACTCTAAGAGAGTTAATAGATTAATTAATAAAGATTAATAATAGAATCTACTAAAGGGAACAAGCTAAGAAAGGGCAAGACAGAGTTCCATAGTTATATAAGGCGCAGAGCATGCATTAGCAAACATAGAGCCAAAAACTATAGAATGGCGTAGAGCCAATAGACCTAAGCGGTACTAAAGAATCCAAGAGATAGATAAAGAAACTATGGAAACCTAGAGGTTAAGAATTAAGTAATTATAGGACTAGAGAGCAGAGGCCAAACTAGGGATCTTAGCAGCAGAAGACGTTTAGGCGGACTCCACAATAAGAAAAGTGGTTTAAAAATAGAGCTTGTATAAATTACGGAAAACAAGGTTATTTCGCCAGAGACTATAAAGGTGGTTAGAGTAACTACGCGGTAAAGGGCACTAGGTCGTGAGAGTACAATAATATAGATATAGGGATATTGCGTGGGACTAAGGAGTGTTTAATCAAGCACTTTGCGTTTTATTATAATAACGCATACCAAGTTTATAAAGACGCTAAGTATAGCGTAAGCTATTGGCCGCAAGAGCTAGAGTTAAGAGGGCTTAAAGGAACTACAGAGTTAGACGAAGAACAAGATCAACTCTATAAGCTAGATTAAGATGTTAAAGCAACATACAGACAAAGATTAGTAATAATAATAATAGAGTTAGAGTACTTATTAATTAATAGCAATAAGGAAGAAAAGGAGGCTAACTAGGAGCACTTATACCTTGGTAACGCAATAGAAGCAGAGACTAAAACCACCATAGAACGCGGATTAGTAACGGGTATTATAACACCGTTAGATATAAATTCCATTGCTTTATAAGACAGAAGGAGTAATATTTAGAGATAATTAAGCAAGCAGACAACTACTAGTGCTAGCTTACTACTTATAAAAGGCAAAAGGCTACAGGTCCAAGATTCTTAAGAAGAGATAAGAAAAGCTCTAGACTTGCAAAACGCAATAAGGACAGCTCAAGAGCCCACAATAGACAAAAACCGATGGGAAAGAGCAGCAACTTAGTTTAGTAACTAACAAACGAGTATAGGACGCAAGTTTAAGAACCACGAGTTTGGGGAACAAATAAGAACGTCATTAGGTAGCCAAGATTTCGAAGAACGAATAAGGACCATAACAGTTCTAGGTAAACACAGTGTTTAACCTAAAGATTAAAAAGTTAATACTAAGATTAGGAAGTAAGACGACTTTAAGAATCCAGCTATAAGACGCAAAAAACAAGAAACTATAGATAAGTTCAGGCAAAGAATTATTATATAGCAAGAGTAAAAGCTAGACAAGAGGTCAGCTATACTAGGTCGTATAAGGGACAGAGCACCCGTATAAAGAGTCACTAATAGGCCTAGTGCAGGGACACCTAGAGCAAAATAGTTAGATAAACTGGAACAAAAAGAGGATCTAGATATTCCAGTTAGATTTAAAGAAAGACACACCAAAGGATGTTATAATGCAGCAATAATAAGGTACTTTCTTATAGATAGACCATACACACTAAACCAGTTATACGGAAAGTGGTATAGGCAACAACACAATAACAAATAGGAAGACTTTTATATATGGCTAGATAAAAAAAGTTATCTAAGACCAACCCATTACAGAAAAACATATAAGTTATATTAAAGGAGCATTAATTATAATGTTAAGGAACCTAGAAGAGGGATCTAGGGACTAGAGAAGTAAATAATAAATCTTAATACCTACAGCAGAAATACCAGTGGTTAGGTTAACTAGGTATAGGTTTAAACTTAAAAATAAAAATAAGCTAAGAGTTAACCCAAGTCACCTAGCACACTATACGTTATTATGGATAGCTTATATAGATAACGTATGCAATATACATAGAGCACCAAAAAACAAAAACCGGAAGTACCCAGCAAGGATATATTAGGCACCAGAGGAAAAGCGGTTTAGAGACGCCAAGTATATATATAGATAGCACCTAGTAGAAGTACAAAGTCAAGGAGACCTAATACTTTAACCCAGAAGATTCCTTACGGAAGAATACCTAAACGGATAACAGTGGTAGGACTACTCAGAGAACACTTATCCATGGCATATAGAGAAAAAGAAGTAAACTAAGTATTAGCTAAAAGTGGACCAAGTATAAGCAGAATCTAGCAGCTAATAGTTAGGAAAAGGGGAGGCCTATAGAACTAGAGGGAACTAGTAGTAGAGCCTTAAACCCTTAAAGGAATTTAAGGACGACACCTAAACTTATAAGTTAAGTAGTAAAATCAGCAGTTTAAAGCGTTAATAGATAGTAAAGTAATAAGAAACCACATATTACTAGCAGCAGTGGAGAGGATAGGGTTACTATATAGACAAAAGGAACACCTATATCCACTTACAACAATTTTAGGAGATTAGATAGCCTATAGAGGAGGTATTATTAATTTTAAAACAGGACCTATTTAGTTAACTATTAAAGGGAGACCAGTCAGAATGTCTTTTAATATCCTACCGTTAGGAAAGGATAAGGCAATACTAGGAATACCTTGGTTACAGGAATATAATCCAAAGATTAATTAGGTTATAGGTTAGGTTAATATTAAAGATACTTAACAACGCAAGATACGACAGTAAACCAAGTTAGTATAGTACCAAGTAGGAGCAATATATAAAGAGACTAAGCGAGGCTTAAGTTATATACCAAAGAGATACCATAAGTATAGTAAAAAGTTATGGCTACTAGAAAGTAAAAAGCTGTTAGAGTATACAGCATAGGACTATAAGATAGAGTTAGAAGAGGGAACTAGTCTAAAGTTCTTTCCAGTCTACAAGCTTACTAAAACAGAGTTAGTAGCGCTTAAAGAGTTTATCTAGGAGAACTTACAAAAGGGATATATTAGACCATCATAGTTATTAGCAGGATATCCAGTATTGTTCATCCCAAAGAAAAATTGAAAACTTAGAATGTATATAGACTATAGATAGTTAAACAGCATTACCAGAAAGGATAGGTATCCTTTACCCTTAATTAGTAAAATCCAAAATAGGATAGGCAACGTAAAGATCTTTATAAAGATAGATCTAAGGTGGGCGTACCATCAGATTAGAATCAAGGAAGGCAATAAATAGAAGGCAGCTTTTAGGTCAAAGGAAGGACTATATAAACCATTAGTTATACAATTCGGGCTTATAAACGCACCAGCGACGTTCCAGAAGCGAATTAATGGCTTATTAGAAGAACACCTCGGTAAGTTTGTTATAGTATACCTTAACAACATTATTATCTACTTAAAAAGCGAGAAAGAATATAAGGGACATATCAAATAGGTCTTAAAGAGACTACAGGAAGAACAAATGCCAGTAGCAATTAAGAAATGCGAGTTCTTTACAAGAAAGACCAATTTTATAGGATTTATTATTAAACTAGGAAAAATTAGCATAGACCCAAAGAAAGTCAAAGCTATAGTAAGTTAGCAAGAACTAGAGAACGTTATATAGTTAAGGTTATTTCTAGGGTTTTGCAACTACTATAGGAGGTTTATAGCACAATGGTTAAAAAGCATTAAGCCATTTATAAGGTTAACAAAGAAAGAGGAACCGTAGATTTAGGGTAGTGAGTAGAAGAAGCTGTTCTAAGAACTTAAGGAGATGTTTACCTAGGAACTAGTCCTCAAGATCTATTAACTAAAGTTAGACACGGTTATTAAGACAAATACATCAGACTTCGCACTAGGAGTATATTTACTATAAAAGCACCAGGACATATGGCATCTAGTAGCGTACTATAGTTGGAAGATAATACCACTAGAATTAAACTACGACATCTATAACAAGGAGTTGTTAGGTATAGTTACAGTACTTAAAGAATAGAGAGCATTCTTGCAAGGCACAGAGAAACCATTTGTGATTAAAACGGACTATAAGAACCTTATAGGATTCCTAACAACAAAGGAACTTAACCGAAGATAGGTTAAATGGGCGGAAATGCTTATAGAATACTATTTCGAAATTCAGTATACCAAAGATATAGATAATGCACGAGCAGACGCTTTAAGTAGAAAGGCTAAACTACAGAATAACAAAAAGCTATTAGGAGCTTTATTGCGAAAAAATTAAGACGGATTGATTAGGTATAATTGTCTAAAGATTATAGCAACTAAGGAAAGTTAGGTCCACAAATTACCAGAAAGTAATTAGACGCAGAAGATCTAAGAAGTATAGGTAGAGGATCTAGACTTAAAGCAATACAAGAATAGAGAAGCTACTTATATTCCAAGGTTAATTATAGAGGAGTTTATAAAAGAGTTTCACAAAGGAATAACACAAGGACATAACGGAGCTACAGGCTTAGTATCAAGACTTTAAAAGGAGTATATTATTTAAGAAATCTAGGGGTTAGCGAGATAAGTTATAAAAGAGTGCCTAGATTGCTAAAGAAACAAACTAATAAGGCATAAGCTGTATAGAGGGCTATAACCTATTAAAACACCAGAAAGACCATAGGAGGTTATATTATAGGACTTTATTATTAAGTTACCAAAGTTAAGAGATCCTATTATAGGACAAGATTATAACGCAATCTTAGTAATAGTGGATAAGCTTATAAAGTGGGGATACTTTATAGCATGTACTAAAGAGATATTAGCAGAAGATATCACTAGAATCTATATAAGGGAAGTGTTTGTAAGATATAGAGTACTAGACAAAATCATATTGGACAAAGATCCAAGATTTATAGTAGTATTTTAGGAAGTATTTCTAGCAGAATAAGGAGTTTACGCAGCAACCTCTATAGCATATTATCTACAGACGGACGGATAGACAGAAAGGCTAAACTAGACACTAGAACAGTATCTAAGGCATTATATTAATTATGCATAGAATAATTGGGTATTATTATTACCAGTTATACAGTTTATATATAATATAACACCATAAGAAGGAATAGGAACATTACCATTTAAGGCGAATTGCGGGTATGAGCTAAGATTATTATTATTGCTATATTAAGTAAAGAAAACGAGTAGCACAGCTAAATAAAGAATAGAGGCTTTAATAAATCTTTATATAGACCTTAAAGAAACAGCTAAACTAGTATAAGAACGAATAAAAAGGTACTATAATGCTAAGAAATCTAAGGGACCAGATCTTAAGGAGGGAGATAAAGTGTGGCTACTATACAAAAATTTTAAGAGTTAATGACCAAGTAAAAAGTTGGACCATATTAGACTAGAACCTTTTGAAATTATATAAAAAGTTTTATTAGTTATATATAAGTTGAACCTACCAGCTAAAATAAAGATCTACCCTATATAATACGTTGCAATACTAGAACCAGTATACGGAAACATTAAACCACCAGTATATAAAGCAAACACGTACAGAGGACAGGAAGAGGATAAGTAGTAAGTTTTAAAGATTATTAGTTATGAGGACGTAGATGATGAAACATAGTACAAAGTAAAGTAAATAGGCTATAATAAGACTACTTAGGAACCACTAAGCAACCTAGAGAACGCTATAGGAAAGGTAAAAGAGTATTAGAAGAAAGCAGGTTAGGGAGTATTAAAAGGGGATTGCTAAAGAATGAGTTACCTAAGGGGACCCAAGAGGAGCACCTGCTAAGCTACTTAGAGTTATTTCCCCCGCTGGTAAACGCGAGTCCACCTTAGCCTCCTCCGCTTCCAGCTTATGGAGACCCTACTTAACTAGGCGAAACTCCTTAGAGCGTACCTTCTCACGCACCTTTTTGAGACGGGTTAGCCGAGCGAAGGCAGTCTAATAGAGTTTAAACGCGCAAGCAGACGCTTCTGACGCACGGCGTTAAGCCTCTAGTAATAGGGCTAATTCCTTAGTAGAATGACGGAGTTTATTATAAGCGGCTATAAGCAAGCTCTTGAGCTTTTCGGCCTTAGATTAAACACAAGACCCTATAACAAATTACTTAGGGAACGCAAAGACTGTTAAGAGTTATAGAACGCGTATATTTAGCATTAGAAACCGATCTAACATTACAGGAAGACCGTATGTTTGATTTAGTATATTTAGTGTAAGAGGATAGTTGGCAACCGGAGGGAGCCGCGATTGTAATATATACTAACTTCTTATCTGCGCAACAAGAATAGGAAGGCATGGCCTTACCCAGAGAAAGAATCTTAAGTACTATATAATTGCGATAATCGGTAGATAAGGACGAAGATGCTTTAGGTATAGTAAGTAAGGATATTAACTAAGTTAATTAAACGGACATTACACCTCTAGTAAACGACTTGGAGATATTAGGAATCTTTAAGGATAAAGATAAAGAGGAGGGAGATAGTGTTACGGATAGCTTAAGTACGATATTACAACTGCTTAGAGAGGAGTTAGAAGAAGCTAGTTAGTTAATATAGGCACGGTCTAGGATAGAGCCAGTGGAACTATGTAATAAGGAATAGTAACCAAGGTTACGTGGTTAGATCTATAATCTATAGAATTAGGAGAACGTGGGATCTATAAATGGATTAATGGATTAATGGATTAACGGATTAACAGAGCGAAGGGATTTCTTAGGTATATGGTTATATATTTAAAGGACCACAGTCCCTACCCAGATAGTTCTCTCTTTGTAGTAAATTTTAGAATATAATTGGAGTTAATCTGTTGGGCAACCACTCTACTAGTTGTTATTACATTGTTGACCTATTCATATCTACATACCCAGCCCAATAACAGGACCCACCGTAGTTCTTGCTACAAGGTTCCGTTACAAAAACTAGTATAGGAAAGAATAAAAAGGTACTATAATGCTAGGAGATCTAAGGGACTAGATCTTAAGGAGGGTGACAAAGTATAGCTACTACACAAAAGTTTTAAAAGTTAATAACTAAGTAAAAAATTGGACTATACTAAACTAGAACTGTTTATGGTTAAGGTAAAGATCTTAGAAGTTATATATAAGTTAGACTTACTAAAGAAAATAAAGATCTACCCTATATAGTATATTGTAATGCTAGAGCTAGTATACGGGAATATTAAGCTACTAGTTTATAAGGCAGATATATATAGAGGATAAGAGGAGGATAAATAGTAAGTTTTAAGGATTATTAGTTATAAGGACATTAATAATAAAATATAGTATAAAGTAAAGTGGATAGGCTACAATAAGACTACCTAGAAGCTACTAGATAACTTAAAGAACGCTATAAGAAAGGTATAGGAGTATTAAAAGAAAATAGGTTAGGCAGCATAAATAAAAAAGAATTGCTAAAAAAATAAGTTACCTAAGGGGGACCTAGGAAGAGCAACTGCTATATTACTTAGAGTTATTTTCTTCTCTAAAGACACTACTCTTTTATTACCTAGCTTGTTTAAACCCTATTAAATAAGTTTTTACTCCTTAGAACGAACCTTCTTATAAACCTTCTTAAAACGGAGTAACTAAGTAGATGCTATAATATAAGCTTCTAGGGCCTTTTATTCCGCGTCTTAAGAATACTTAAGCTTAGTAAGAGCCTGCGCTAGGTTACTATTAAGTTTTATAGTAGTAGATTAAATATAAGACCCTAGCAGCAATTAATAAGGGTATTTAAAACCTGTTAAGAGTAATAGGACGCGTATACTTAGCGTTAGAAGTGGAGTAAACGTTATAGGACAATTAAATATTTGCTTTAGTACACTCTAAATATAAAGAGGGTTGCTAAGATAAGGGATTTGCTAACGTAATATAAACTAACCCCTCTTTCGTATAATAAGAATATAGAGATAGCATTATCTCACTAAGAGATAGTATTGCAGTAATAGTATAAGCGTGACGTTACGCGTATAAAGAAGAAGAAGCTTTAGGTATAATAAGTAATAATATTAACTAAATTAATTAAACGGATATTACACCTCTAGTAGACAACTTGGAGATATTAGGAGTCTTTAAGGACGAAGATAGAGAGAAGGGAGATAGTATTATGGACGCTTTAAGTATAATATTATAACTACTTAGAGAAGAGTTGGAAGAAACTAGTTGGTTAATAAAAATACAGTCCAGAATGGATCCAGTAGAACTATATAATAAGAAATGGTAACTAAGGTTATGTGGTGTGCTATATAATAAACAAGAAGAATAGGATGAACTTACGTACTTTATATATAATACGTACCTTATATATAAGGAGAGTTTCTTAGGAGTATGGATGTGTATTTAAGGACCTATAGTCCCTACCTAGATAGTTCCTTTCCTTATAGTGAATCTTAGAATATAATTGGAGTTAATCTGTTAGGTAACTACTCTACTAGTTGTTATTTGTTACTGTTACATTGTTAACTTCTTGTTTACCTACACACCTAGCCTATTAACGAGTCTACCGTAGTTCCTACTACAAGGCTCCGTTACAACTAGAGAATAAGGAATAGATAAAAGTTACTAAATTTAAACTGCTGGGTCTCCTCTCTTTTGTATTATTTTTATTTTATTTTATAGTATCTTATATAAAGAGAAGTATAAATAAAATTGTAGAAAGGAGATATCTAATTAGTAGGAAAGCTAAAGGTATTTGCTAAGGCTCTACACGAAGTTCTACACGAAGCTCTGCACGAAGCTCTACACGAAGCTCTGCACGAAGCTCTGCACGAAGCTCTGCGGAGGCTCTACACGAAGCTCTGTACGAAGCTCTGCGGAGGCTCTATACGAAGCTCTGCACGAAGCTCTGTATACGGAGGCTCTGCACAACGGCTCTGCGTACGACGGTTCTACGT
>Ga0307507_10003984_pt1 | contig 27103 bp, 9 predicted proteins | sample 7_EM_MG_FD_207223 | JGI IMG/M metagenome (GOLD analysis project Ga0307507, IMG submission 207223) | Populus trichocarpa ectomycorrhiza microbial communities from riparian zone in the Pacific Northwest, United States - 7_EM | ecosystem: Host-associated > Plants > Roots > Unclassified | place...
AGCCTTATATAAGGCTTTTATACGCAGAGCCTCTATATAATATAATAATATTTAATTAAAAATATACATAACTACTTAGCTAATAAATATCATTTTTATAAAGATAAATATTTATTTTATTATAGATATCTAGACCTCTTTAAGCTTTAAATAATTATATACTAAAAAATATAGCTAAGGCTATCTAGAGACTATCCGAATAGTCTCCGAATACTATTAGCTAATAGGTCTATTATTTAAGAAGCCTATCTAGCCTATCCTTTATAAGTCTATTAAAGACATACCTATAAAAAATAAACCATCCTATTTAGTTAAGCGGATAATAATTCTATCTAAAGATAGCCTAAATATAATATCTAGATAAGGCTTAGTATCTATAGAATTTTAACTATAAAACTAAATCTTTTATTTTTATTATATAACGCTATAAATATAGCTAGTACTAGGCTTTATATAAAGCTATATATATAGAGCTTCTATATATAGAGTCTTTAATATAGAGCGTTGTATAGAGCCCTATATGTAAAGCCTCTATGCATATAGCCTTTATATATAGAGCGTTATATAAAGTGTTGTATAGAGCCTCTATATATAGAGTCTTTAATATAGAGTATTGTGCAAAGCGTTATATAGAGCGTTGTAGTATATTAGTGCTATATATTAATAGAACTTTAAAGATTTAAATAGGGCTTTAAGCAGAGCTTTATAGAGAGCTTTTGCAGAGCTTTGTGTAGAGCTTTATGTAGAGCTTCGTGCAGAGCCTCTACTATCTGCTGTAAAAGATTGGTACTGTTAGTTGCAAAAGATTAGTAAAAATCGCCAAGCTATAGCAGCACGCATTGCCTTACTATTAAAACAATATACCTCCGATAGCCCCACTAATATAACTCTATTGACGATGGTTTTGGAAGAGTCCTCCACATTCGTTTCCTGCTTACATAAGCAGATTCCCTTTGTTTCCGTTTTGCTCGGTATCCTTAGCAATCACTTTGCCACCGTAGAACATAGGCCTATATAAGGGCCCATGTTCGTCGTAGATAGAACAAGATATTCTCAATAATTTACATTCATTCTTTCCAATATCATCATCTATATTTTATAAATAAAGCTCTATTTTATAGCTCTATTTTAGGGCTATAAAATAAGCTATTATTTATAAAATATAGAGCGTTATTAGTAGGGTTATAGGGGGTGCTTTGCAATGGCTTGAGGCTCTCCGCTAACTTATCCGACCCCTCCATTCCTAGAAATAAGTACCCTTTATAACTCTACCAAAACGGCCTTAAATTATATAAATAAAGGCTTATTTTATAGCCCTAGAATAGAGCTATAAAATAGGCCTCTATTTATAAAATATAGAGTTTTATTAGTGGGGCTATAGGCAGTATATTGTTTGGATATTATCCGGATATTATCCGATATCCGGGCTATCCTCGGATAGGATTATTATCCGCCCGACCGGATAGGATAATTTATCCTCCGCAAGCCTGTTAATGGTTTTGGTGTTCGCGCACGGGCCACTTTTTATTGCGCCTTTCTCAGCCGCGTATGGGACAGCGATCTACTCTGGTTTTACCTAATATATATCGACTCTCGTAGCACCATTGTGCCCATAGGGTTTCCAACCGAGCAAACAGATGTATTTCGACTTATCTAGACGTTTACCTAGGTTAATACTTGAAATGAGAAACCTTAAGTTTTACGCGTTTGTTAAGATGAGAAAAGGAAAGCAAAACCAGGGTAAAAGCTAAATATAAATTATTTAGACTATATTATACACTAAATTTTACAAGCAATGGCTGACCGCAGATAGATAAAAGCGCCTTACCAATATTAAGCTATCACTGCGTTGTACATACAATATTTCTATCCAAATAACTCCCCTCGCCAGGGCGCACGCACCCTACTGGTCTCCTCTATCCTTAGCCTCTTCTCCTCTCCGTATCGTTCCACAGCGCCATATCTCACCCTTAATGTTCCTCTCTCTACTACCATATTCTGAGCTCCCGCGTTCCCATCCATGCCATCTAGCAAAGGCGCGCCAAAGGCTCTTGCGATCTCCAATGGACTTAGACTAACAGTTCTTCCCAGCTCCCACCATCCGTTATAGAGCGGCAGCACCGCCAATACCCCCATCGTGGAGACCAGTACAGCCATACCAACAAAGACGAAATTCGTTTTATACACCGTAACAACATTATAGCCTTGGAATGAAACAGTCTGGGTCCAGCTCTTCCGGTAAGCTTCCACTGCGGATGAGTTCAGTGCAGGAAGGAACACAGAGTCGTTAGTTGTGGCCATGGAAACTGATATGTGGAAAGCGAGAGATTGCATGGTGTTGACCATGTCCTGCATTGGGTCTCTCCAGGTCAAGTTGCACATTGTGCCGGCTTCTAATCCATTTCCGTCTACCGCCGGTGTTGCGTAGATGATGCTCAGGTCATTAAAGGCAAGTTTCTGGTTTGAAGTAGAGTTTGTGGAGCAGGAGCTCGTGTTACTGTTCTGAGCTGTAGCCCAGCTGCCGGTGGATAGTGTGACACACTTTGTATAGTCTAGTGTCAACATGTCTTCGCTTGCAGAGACATTGATAGAGATGGGAGGGAAAAGGCTTGAGAAGAGTGTAGGCCAGTATTTTTCCATGAATGCTTCGTCAAGGGAGATGCTATTATCCCAGTACTGACTCTTGTTCTGCTGTTCTTGCAATTGAATGGTCCTATTAGCTAGAACAACGGGGTATTTAACTATCCCCTGATACAGGGAACAGCTATGCATTTGTATATTCCCTTCGCAGTTAGAGTCTGCCTTGAAGACACTCATCAGTGTCAACGCCTGGTCTTGAGGACTGGGAGTATATGCAACGTTGGTGTCATAGCTAACTGAGAAGACATTGGCGTTGTATTGCGATCGGGCAAGATTGGCACATCGTGTCGTGCAGGCTTTGTTTGAACACGAATTACAGTCGTCTGGCAAGGAGAGAAGGTTGAATGATTGTTCACTGGTTGAGCAATTTACCTTAAAGCCAAAACCCTGTTCCAGCTTAGTGGTCAGACAATGGCTATGAAGAATTATTGCATTATGGAGCATACCTTGACCGAGGCCATGCAGTAGTCCCCACAGCCCGTATATGTATAGGGGAAAGGGAGGCCAGCACTAAAGTTCTTGACTACCGCAGATAGTTCTGGTGTAAAAGACCCTTCCACTTGTGGATCCGATGTGAGTTTTTCGAAATACCCAGCCAATAGATATGGTGCGATACTGATATTCACGGACCCGGTAGTATTGTAAAGACCGTGATCATCAACGGTGGACGAGCGTTGAAATAGAGGCCCTCGCGTGGCTGATAGTGCTACTAGTAGGCAAGCTATTCATTGGGTATTTGGTCAGAATATTACAACCCTCCCAGAACGCCTGCTGAATTGTTCTGCGAATAGAAGTTGGAGTTTCGGAGGGTATTTACCAATTCCAACAACATTAAGTCTGAGCCATAGCATTCGACTCAAAGCGCCGTAAAGAAAACCGGACTCGTACGTGTCATGCAATGTGCCTAGCTATTTTCCCAGTCAGCAAAATGTATAGATGTTTTATTGATTTAAATCATGAAACCGGTGAGGGTTTTCGACAGGATATTTCAGGGCATTCGTACTCACCGCAGTCCCACGCGTAGCTTGCCTCCAAAACCGAATCATCAATCCATCTGCCAGCGCAAATGCAAGCAACGCATCCATAAGCACGGCTAGAATTGACACATAAACTTGAGGTTGTACTTTGTAGCTACCCGGTTGCCAGTGGGCAACCGCACTGTCATTACTTGCAAGTAGAACTGCAACAGATGCTCCGGTCACTATACTAAATTAGTATTCTTTAAAGTCTTTCAAACCATCCTTGCATGAGGCCCAGCTGGATATGGAAGAAATGAATGAGGTCAAGCACAACGTACAAGAAATAACACCAAGTAATGATCCCATCCCCCACCATGGAAATCTTGCCCACAAGCCGGGTTGCCACGGATTTTTCGTTCGCCTAGGAGGTTCGAAGGGTTCGTTGGATCTGTATCTAGGAGGTTCTCTGTCCTGCGCATATCTTGTAAGCGCCTCATAGTTCGGTTTTGGCCCATGTTGCTCCGCTGGTCTGAAAGGCGTGACTGATTCATAGGCGACAGGTGCTTGATAGGGCCTAGAAAGCACTGCTCTGGACTCAAATAGCGATGCTTCTACACCGCCAGGCGACTCAAGTGGTGGTGGAAGTGGCGCAAGAGCAATCGAAGTCCTGCTTGATTGCGAATCTTCCGAAGAGGCGCGCGAGTGTCCCGGATGGTATGCCTGGTATGATGGTTGTGCATGTGCCGAAAGAACAGAAATCGCATCATCTTCCTTTCTCGCTGTGCGTAGATAGTTTCTCCCATATTCCATGATGCTCATACAGGTTGTTGAATTTTGGAGGTAGTCAGTGCCCTGTATTTCAATCCATGCCTTTGGGACTTTGTAACCTCAGGATGTCCCTGCTGGTGATATAGGGCTTCCCGTCCGCAGCGCTACCGATCCGCCAGTGATCCTGTCGCGAGAGGTCTTTAGAAATGTACTTGGGCGATGTCGAGACTGCAGATTCTGCGCCACCTCCAATAATTTCCAACTCTTACACAGCCCACACGGGAGCACCCATGAAGTCTCAACTTCAGCCCTTCTTTTGATAGCTAGCACTAAATTGCAGGTCTGTTGGCGTTAAACCTCACGACGCTAGCTGCGGAGAGGATGCACAACTGAACCTAATCATGGCCCCCTGCCTTTCCCAAAGCGGTTCGTGCTGGGTGTTTGAAACGAACCTTAACCGAGTAGGATTTTCGACTCCAGCGAGGCTGAGCTCATTTCAACGATGAGTCTCATCAATCAGCTCCGATCTTCAATTATTATTTTTAGCCGTTGGACAATAAAAGTCAAACAACCTAGCAGTGATATATGCGCTGCACTGGGCCATTAACATCTGGTCGCTGGAGGCACGGAAAGTCCTGGTACCTCTGTATGCAGATTTTCTTCTCCAAGGTCCACATTCCCTTTAGTACTTGTCGGGGGGCGGAAACACTGCTACGCTGCTCCTGGTGAAAGTGGTGTAAAAGGCTTTGAAACATAGAAGTCTCCGCCACATTATGCACGCCGCCACCAAATGCACGGTTCAACCCCACCAAAATATATCAAAATACACCTTTTTAAAAAGTCTATAACCCAACAATTATAAAGGATATTAATATGAAATTTTAAATAGAGGTTATTAAATGGTATCTTTGTTATTTTATGAAATAAAAATTATAAAATTATAAAATATATATTTTAAAAACTAAGTTCAAAATTTTTTAATTTTAATTTTAACTATAACTTTTAATAATAATTTTATGCCGCCTATTATTAAACTAAATTAAATTATTTTATATACATATTAGGTAAGCAGAAGTTTTTATAATATTTTAAGCTTTATAATTGTATAATTAAATCAATTTTTATTAACATTTAATAAAAAATATATATTTATATATTAAAATTATAATTTGCAATAAAAACTGTTTCTATTTTATTTTTGCATTACCTATAGCCGTTTTATAATTTTATATAATTTTATAACAATTTTTCTTATCAAATTATTTGTTGGTAGATATTCGTTTTGTATATTACGTGCGTAAAGCACGTGATCTACGCGACGCGCATATATATTATTAAAACGTGTAGATAGAACAACAAGAATCCAACTACACACTATACTGCACGTATATTACGTCTATTGCACTGTGTTAAAGCATACTAATACTAATTAGTGAGCGCGCACAAATTAGGAAACACGCAGATAGCTTAGAAGATAGTTATACTGTCCACCTTGCAGTAGATTAAAAGATAGTTATACTTATCCACCTTTCATATTAGCCTATTTTAGTTAAAGAGAAGAAGAGAAACCACCTAGGAGTACTTATCTAGTATTTACAACAACTTCTAGACATCTCGTTCTATCTATTTTAGAAGAATTACTACGTAAAACACCTTACCCTACTTAAACAACTCAAACCGCCTCCTTAACCGCCTTCTTAACCGCCTCCTTAACCACCTCCTTAACCGTTCCCCTACCTTTACCCTACGAACACCCTTACCTACCTAAATAATACATAAAATACAAGATGTCAGGAACAGAGAAAGACTAGGAGGAAGAAGCAGCTAAATAGGAAGATAGAATTAACCTAACGGAAGTCACCAAGGACGAGCTGACCAACTATATACGATGTAAGATGTACGTATATACGGAGATACACGACTAGCTAGACTTAACACTCTAGGAATTGTTCTAGAGAGATTTTAAGGGCTTTATAGTTAATATCTTTACGCAAATCCACTTATACTAGCTTTAGAAACTATGTAATTATCTAAATACCAGAGAAGTATGGGTTAACACTAACTATAAATAAGGTAAATCACTCCCTTAATCCTTATATAATATAGTATAAGAAGAAGACCAAACGGAATAAACTAGAGAAGAGATAAACGCACTTAAGAAAAAGTTTAACACTAGCATTAAGTTAAAAAGTATCCAGTATTATAAGATATATAGAACTCTAGAAAAGCAACAAGTAAGATGTTCCTTAGTGCCTATACTTTCTACTATACCTTAATTTATAATTACCTCTACCTTTATACTATCTGTTACGCCTTAACTTGTAATAATAATATAGCAACTTTATAAATAACCTATGGATAAGGAGAACCGCCCTATTACTATAACTAGCTATAGAAAGGAAATTGCGAATATAGCTAAGATATACACGGAGGAGTAGAAATATGGTAGTATAAATAAAAGCCTTAACTACAAATTAATAATATTCTATAATATCTATAATCGAGCGGACGTACCCTAAGAAGCTTACCTTAAGGCATTTCCTACTATATTAAAAGGACTAGCTCTAGACCACTTCTATACAAACTAACTATCCTACCTACTATTCGCCAAAGCTTGCGAGCACCTTTGGAATTTCTTTAAAGGACTAGGATTTTAACGCAAGAACCTAGACAAGTAGAATACCATTACACTTATAATAGTAATAGCAGAAAATATAGATAAGTTTATAAGTAAATGCCTCTAATTGCTAATTTACAGACTTTGTTAACTATAGTATAGCCTTAGACCTACCTTATAAACCATAGACTTCCTTTATAACAAAATCGTTACTTTATGCTAAGGAATACCAGTATATAGATATACAGTCTCTAACCCACTAGATAACCTTAGAGCCCTTATTAATAAACTCTAATCGTCTATTACGGCATATAAGAAAGAGTATATAGAGAAGACACAAGCTTTCTTTACGGACCGACGATTCTATAGAAGAGACAATAACTATAACCGTAATAACTGTAGCAACCCCCTGTATAACCGCAACTGATAGAAACCACGTTGCTTTATATATAACAAGGAAGGATATCGCTTATAAAAATATACCAAGGAGGAGTAAGAAGAGTTTAAGACTAAGTTTAGAAATAAGTTTAAGAACCGCTTCCAGAAGTGAATAAAGCAATATATTATGGACTATAAAGGCGACAACGATAAGGATAATAATAAGGACAATAAGATTACTAATGTATTTAACGCTTTGGTAATTAACATGGACCCTAACACTCTACTAAATAAGGACAACTAGGCCATAGTATACCATACTTTATACGGTGAGATTAAACTAGATAATGTAACCGCTATAGCTTTAGAACTAGCTAATAGAGCTTATAGCCACGCAGTTACAACTATTAATACTATAATAGATGCATTTACTACTAACATAGACCTATTTGCGTATAACACAACCTTACGCTACACTTTAACAAAGTTTATGGGTGTAATAATCGACACTAGTGCCTCTAAACGTTCTATAGTAGGATACGGTTAGTTTCTTACACTTTAGAAGATTAATAAAGTATAGTTAAACGAGTCCACGAGAGGCATAGTTAGCGTATAGTTTAGAATAGGTTCTACATCCTTTATTAGTTCTATTAAGGTAAATACACTAATAGGTATAGTAGAGTTCTATATTGTTAAAGTTAACACCCCTTTCCTACTTTGCCTAGTAGATATGGATAACTTATAAGTGTACTTTAACAACCTAAAGAATGTCCTAATAACCCCCTTAAAGACTATACTAGTTATACGCTGATTTGGACACCTGTTTCTACTATAGGATACCTTGTTATATATATTTATTATAGAGTCCTTTAACTAAAACCTATGCTACTTAACTAATATGGAATTACAACGCCTATACCGACGCTTTGGACACCTATTAGTAGAGCGACTTAAGAGAATATTGGACTATGCTGGCCATAAAAACGATACTAATTAAAAGACACTCAAGTATATTACCTGCTACTGCTTATACTATTAAAAGCACGGAAAGTTACTAGGCAGATTTAGATTTACCTTAAAGAATAATGTTAATTTTAACTACTATATTATTGTTAATATTATATATATTAATAATAAGCCTATACTTTATATTATTAATAAAGGCACCCGATTTTAAATAGGCAGATGGCTATAGAATATTAGCGCTAAGTATATATAGGACATATTATAAGTATACTGGATTAATATATACCTAGGCCCCCTAGATGTGATTATACATAATATAGGAAAGAACTTTATTAATAGAGAGTTTAAGCAATATATAGTTAACATAGGCACTACTATAAAGAGCGTACCGGTTAAAGCTCACAACTTAATTGGCATAGTAGAGTGTTACTATGGCCCCTTGTAATATATATACCACATTATTACTTTTAAGATACTAGGAATTAACAAGGATATAGCACTATAAATGGCCTTTAAAGCAATTAACGACTCTGTAGGACTAGACGGCCTAATACCCACACTATTGGTATTTAGAGCGTACCCCCAAATGACAGAGTCCGACGTACCTTCACCTATAGTGATATAGTGTGCGATTGCATTCAAGAAAGCTATAGAGGAAGTAAAGAAGATACGAGCAAAGCGCCAGGTCGTAGATGTATTTAATATGTGTAATAGCCCCAGTACTACCGCAATTTATAATCTACCCCTTAACTCTTTAGTACTGGTTTAGAGAGAAGGCAATATAGGATAACCTAAATACTAGGCAGGACCATATAACCTACTAAATATTAAAGAAGAAATATATGCTGTTAACCTACCTAGCGGCCCTATAAAGTTCCGTAGCACTACTATTAAACCGTACTTAACAGACCCTAGAAATATTTACGTTAAAGATATTTAAGATAATAATACCTAAGTTAATAATATCTAAGTTAACGAAACTGCCTATACATGCGAACCGTCTACAGAAACCATCTCTATATAGAAACCGTCCCTTACTGAAACTAGAGAAGCACAACTACCTTACTAAGGAAGAGGAAGACCCCGCAAGTATCCCCTTTATATTAATACTGCCGACATTACTATATTCTTGCAAGAAGATAGTAACTATAAGCAGTTTAAAACGTCCCGTTAAAAGGAAATTATAGGACTAATTAAAAAGGGCGTATTTAAGATAATTAACCCTTAGGATATACCTGTAGGAGTTAGAATCTTTAACTTATAATTTATAGATAAGATTAAGAACCCTAGTACTAATAAAGCCTTTAAAAAATTGAGACTTGTTGTCTAAGCGTATAACAATCTTAAAAAGGGTATTGTACTAACCTAGTTACCTACTATTTAACAAGTTAGCTAACGCCTTATTCTATACATCGCAGCAATACTATAAGGCAATGGTATATAGTTATACCTACGAGATATCTTTTAGGCGTATATCCAGTCTCTTATAAAGCTAAATTAAGACTTCTATATCTAACCACCTTATGAATTGGGAAGCCAACTAGGCATTGGAAAGAACTCCATCCTAAAGGTAATTAGGCCTTTATATGGTATTTTAGAAGCAGGCAATTACTAGTTTACAACCTACTATAATTATTATATTAAGGAGTTGGATATAAACTTATTAACGTATAACCCTTGCCTCTTATAAAGCAACACTTCTAACTACTTTGGCATTGTTGGCCTCCAAACTAATAACACTCTCTTCCTGGCTAATACCACCTTTATGGACGCGGAGCAATAATATCTAGAAAAGGCTTACTTTCTTATAAAAGAACGCGAGCAACTTATGGTTAAGTAGTTACTTAAATTTAATAGATGCATTATTTAACTCTCTTGGGAAGGTAATATTATAATAACCTAGAAACACTAGTATAAGAACCTAAATATAGTCTACCTTAAAAAAATAGCTATAACCATAAGCTTAAGAGGCATTGTCTATAATATACTAACTATAAAGAAATAATATGTTGCGCAATGCGCAAAAGGTGCGTATATTGCCTCTATATGTTAACCAGAAGCTTTATTTAATCTCTCTTTTACCACCTAGGTAATTAACCCCAAGAAGGAAAACATTACAGTACTTAATAAATAACTATAATTGCAGATTAACAATCTAATAAAAGGCCTTACATTTGTTAAGTTGGATATTAATATATTACGCCTACTTACTTTTACTAACGCCTTATTTACCAATAATAAGGACCTCTCGTTATAAATAGAATATATACTGGTATTAGAGGACGCGTTATATAAGGCCAACATTATTTACTGGTTATTAATTAAGTGTAAGAGAGTTACTAGAAGCGTACTAGCCTTAGAACTCTACGCAATGGCCCATAGATTTAATATTAGCGCCGTAATTAAGTTAACTATTAAACAACTTCTATAGATTAAACTCCTACTTATACTTTATACTAACTTAAAATTACTCTATAAATGTCTTGTTAAGCTAGGCACTATATAAGAGAAACGTCTTATAATAGATATTATGTGTCTTTGTTAGTTATACGAGCGTAAAGAGATTGCGGAAGTTAAATAGATTAATGGCAATAGCAACCCTATTGACTTAATAACTAAAAGTAAGGCATTTATAGCTCTTAAGAAGTTAATTAATACCAATTACTTAGAACTGTAGGCTATAGAGTAGGTTAAACAAACGTAAACAAACTTAGACTTAACTTAGCATTATAACAGTACTAAGGCACGCCACCTGCCATATTCTATGGACCCTAAATTTAACTAGCTAATTAGGATTTTCTATACCCGGCATAGAAAATCACCATTAGCTCGCTTACTACTAGCGCCTTGGCGGCCCTCGCGATATATCCACTTACTACCCCTAATAATTCTTCTTTTTCTCCTTCTTCTTCTTCTTCTTCTTAGCTTAGTATCTTTATTAGATAGTAATTGTTATAGGATACCCCTATAATACCTTATACACGTCTACCTAGTTCTACTAACTTAGTAATTAGAGACTAACCGCGAGATGGCAATTTAACGGTAATCTATGGCAATCTAATAGCAATCTAACGGCAATCTGCGGCATTCTGCTATATTCTACCAAGTCTACTAAATCCTGCCAAGTTCTACTAGGACCACTACCCTTTCTTCCTATTCTTTTACCTTCTTTCCTTACGCAACGTCTTAACTTTGTTATACAGTTTATCAATCTATAAGCTCCGGTTTAAAGGCATTTATATAAGCCGTTATAAGCGTTATTGTCGGAATGTTAGTCATATGACGTGGTCACGAGACCACGAAGCGAGGCTAGCTAACCTGACCTTGGAGCAACCCCTTACTTCTAGATATCAATAACTACCAACTTCAACACCGCATACGTATTGCAATACAGTGATATTCGTGCACGTTAATAAAGCAAGTATACCAACACTGATTAGTAGATGTACAGATTAGGAAATATGCAATAAGCTAGAGCTTAAGAACCGTACTGGAAACAGTACACGGATTGCCTAGCCTTGTCTATTTTAGTTAAAGGAGAAAGCTATATTACCCTTAAAGCTTAAGACCACGTATCAGCTTAACTGCTAACGCGTTAGATCGCCTAGAAAATTATATCTTTACTTAGAGAAGATTATGACCTCCCTTAAGCTTAAGAGAATTTATACTGGCCTTACAGCCAATATAATAGATCGCTGAGAGAATTGTAGTCTTGCTAAGAATACTTTACAGGCCTAATGGCTGCAAAGGACGTACACACCCAAACACCCTTACCTCGACACCCTTACCTTAACGACCTTAACCTTAACCTCAACCTTAACCTTAACCTTAACCTTAAACTACAATATATACAAGGACTAGTACACTGCTTTAAATAACAAGATGGATCCTAAATAGAAGGAGAGAATTGCCAGACATGGTTACGGGATTGATATAGCAACTGCCTTGGAGGAAGACCTGGAAGAATATATGGAAATAAAAATCTATAAGTATATATATAAGAACTTTACAGATTATATACTACGGTCGCTATTCCAAGAAGAATTTGAAGGCTTTACTATTGAGGACTTTAGAAAGATATGCTCTGTTACTAAAGCAAAGCTCCATACTTACCTACTTTAAAGAGGAGTATATATCGCTATACACAGCAATAGATACCCACTTTATAAGGTTCTATATAATATCCTTACAGAAGAGGAACCTTACAAATAGATAGATAAGGAAATCATAGGAGCTCTTAAGGAAGTCAGCCCTATAATTATAGTGGCACTATAAGAATAACTTAACTTAACACAAACAGCTCTAATATTAAATTAAGCTATAACCCCGTTAGTTATAACCTCTTTAGTTCCTATAACCCCCCCCCTATAGCCCACTACCTTCCTATATAGTACTAACGCCTGTAAACTATTAACTACCTCCACTACCTCTAACGCCTGTGATTTAGCCTATAGCTACGGCTATAATACCTAGAACGTAAATACCTACCCCTATAATACCCTAACTAGCTGTTGCATCTATACCCTAGTAAACTGCACTAACTGCCACCCAATAGTAAGCTGCACCTACCTCTACCTAGGATTAACTACTTACCCTTCTTACTTAACTCCTATAGATGCAGAATCAGCAATTATTACCTACGGCAACTGCCTCTACTCTCCCTCTAGTAACCACTCCTACTTTACCTAGTGCTCCTCCTGCCTAGTATCTTTACCCTAGTACTGCTAATACCAACCCTGCTATGCACCTGCCTATATACAGTAAAGAGGCAGCTACTATTACTAAGATCTACACGGACGACCAGAAGTATAATGGAGTAAGTAATAGCTTTAACTTTAAGTTAACTATCTTCTACAATATCTGTAAGAGAGCTGGTCTACCTCCTAAAGGCTATATAACTACATTCCTAACTATACTAAAGGGACTTGCTTAGGATCACTACTATAATAGCAGCCTTTTAACTAGATTATTTACTAAGGCATGCAACTATATGCGTCACTTCTTTAAAGGACCAGAGTACTATTGGAGAAATCTTACTAAATAGAACGCCACCAACTTCTAAGGAATTATTAATGAGAACCCTAATAAGCAAATCTATTAGAGTTTCTAACTACTCCTTAATAAGCTCCTAAAATATCGCTATAGATTATACCTAGAGTTTTATATAGACCTCTTCCTTATAAATAAGCTAGTTACCGCTTGCTAAGGAGTACTAGCATACCGTATTATTATTTCCAACCCTTCTAAAGACCTCTTCTAGTTAATTAGCAAGTTGCAATCTTCTATAGTTATATGGGAGAAGGAATACCCTTTCTAGGCCTTAATAAGACCGTCTTAAGGAGCCTACTTTACGGATTATATATACCGCTGTAATATTTATAACAACCATAACCAAACCCGCTCCTATAAATAAAATACTGTTAGATCTATAAAGGCTAAGTGCTACGTTTGCTAAAAGGAGACCTGCCGCTTATGGAAACACATAGAGGAGGAGCGGAACCGTTCTAGAGATAAGTATAAAAGACGTTTTAATAATAACAAGGGCCGTGATGGTAACTTTAAAGAACGCTTTAGATAATACACTATCTACTGTAAAGAAGACGATAATAATAAGTGTAATAAGACTTTTAAAGCTTTTATGCTAGACATAGACGCTAACAAAAACACTAATAATAATAACAGCGAGGAAGAATTAGAAGACCCTAATAGCTGCTACCTTATATTATTTGGGACTCTTACTATAGATAAAGTAACCTCTATAAGCGTAGAACTAGCTAATAAGGCTTGCGCTTACTTATTTACTGTAACCTCTACGGAACCTACTACGGAAACTGACCCGTTTAACTATAACATAACAACCGCCGCTTTACGCTATACTTCTATAGTATTTATAGGAATTATAATTAATACCAGTGCGTTAAAGAAGTTTATGGCTGGTTATAGATAATTCTAGGCACTATAGAACGCGGACTAATCTATAAGACTTAATACCTTAACCAAAGGACAAGTTAACGTGTAGTTTGGCATTAGAATTGCTACCTTTATTAGAACTACGGATGTTGTTACCCCTATAGGCAAGATACAGTTTTATATTATCTATACGGATACCCCCTTTTTGCTCTGTTTAGTGGATATAGATAGACTCTAAATCTACTATAATAACCTTAGAAACGTTATTATCACTTACACTAAAAAAGTGCTAGTAGTGCGACGGTTTGGCCACCTATTTCTCTTATAGAGCTTATTACTACAGTTATATTTATCTAAATCCTTTAACGCGAACCCCTGCTATTTAACAGATGTAGAGCTACAGCGCCTACATCGCCAATTTAGATATCCCTTAGTTGAGAAATTATAAAAGCTACTCTACTATGCTGGCCATAAAACTGATAAAATGGCCATTAAGCAACTAACTAAGTTCTGCTACTACTGTTAGAAGTTTAGCAAATTACTAGGCAGATTCCGCTTCACCCTATAAAACAACATTAATTTTAACTATAATATTATTGTTGATATTATGTATATTAGCGGATTACCCCTCCTATATGTTGTTAATAAAGGAACGCGATTCTAAGCCGGTAGATGGCTATAAGATATTAGCACTAAACATATATAAGACGTTCTACGGATGTGCTGGATTAATATTTACCTAGGGCTACTAGACCTAATTACCTATAACGCCGGAAAGAACTTTATTAGTAAGAAATTTAAGTAATACGCTACTATTATGGGAATTAGTATAAAGGGAGTACTGGTCAAAGCATATAACTCCATTAGAATGGTAGAGCGCTACTACAGTCTATTACGGCGAGCCTACCAGATTATTATAACTAAAATCCCCAATATTAATAAGGAGATGGGACTCTAAATAGCGTTTAAAGTAATTAACGATTTAGCTGGCCCTAAAGGACTAGTTCCTATACTTTTAGTCTTTAGAGCCTACCCCTGAATGGTTAAATCTAATACACCATCCCCCACTATTATATAACGCGCTACCATAATTAAAAAGGCTATGGCAGAGATATAGAAGCTACAAGCTAAACGACAGATCGCCGACGCGTTAAATATGCGAAACGGACCCAATGCTAATGCGATTTATAATCTCCCACTAAACTCACCCATTTTAGTCTGGAGAGAAGGAAACACTAGCCAAAGCGGCTATTAGGATGGGCCATTTACCTTACTTACCATTAAGGGTGAAACATGCACTATTAAGCTGTTTAGCGGACCTATAGCCTTCTAATCTACGGTTGTAAAACCCTACCTTTAAGCAACTGAATTGTAGGAGTAAATTGTTGGACTAGAATTGCCACCTAAACCTTTACTTAGGTTAGCCCTTTCTAAGACTGTCTTAGAGAGACCTACTAAAGCTTAATAACAACCCCTAAAATAAGGCAGAGGACGCCCTTATAAATACCCTTTACTTATAGCCATAACTAATATCACTATCTACCTATAGGATAACAGTTAATTTAGTACCTAATTTAGTGCCTTCTAATAGAAGGAGCTTACTAGTCTACTTAAGAAGGGGGTTTTTGAGATTGTAAGACTTACGGATATACCATAAGGCGTATAACTCTTTAACTCGCGATTTGTTGACGAGATTAAGAATAAGGGAACTAATAAAGCCTTTAAAAAATCCCAACTAGTTATATAAGCTTATAATAACTTAGAAAAGGAACTGGTTCTTACCCAATTACTAACTATTTAATAAGTTAGCTAACGACTAATTCTCTATATCGCCGCTATAAAGCTTCTATAGATATAACTTTACCTCCGAGATATTTTATAGGCCTATATATAATTAACCACTATACTAAATTAAGAGTTCTATGTACGACCTCCGCACAAGCTAATTAAGCAACTTAGGATTAACGAGGCCTCCGTTTTAAAGGTTGTAAAACTACTCTATAGAGTACCGGAAGCCGGTAACCACTGGTTTAAGATATATTACTTATATTATATCTAATAGTTGCATATAGACCAGTTTACATATAACCCCTACCTCCTATAGAGTAACGAACCCTTTAGTATTATAGGCCTATAAATTAACGATACTCTATTCCTGGTAGATAAGACCTTTATAAACGCAGAGTAAAATAAGCTGCACAAGGCCAAGTTTATGGCTAAGGAATGGGAATAACTTACTATTAATACGCCTATTAAGTTTAATGGTGGAGTTATTTAGCTACTAACTAATAGGAGTATTACGCTTACTTAGGAACGATAATGTATAAACCTTAGTATAATTAGCACTAAGCTTGCTATAAGTATAGGATTAAGAGGAGCTATAAGAACCTTAACTTTAAAGGACCAGTATATTGCTTAACGTGCTAGAGGTGTATATATTGCTTTAGTGTGCTAGCTAGAAGCCTTATTTAATTTATCCTTTGCCGCCTAGGTAATTAACCCTAACAAGGAAGACGTAAAATAGTTAAATAAGTGTCTAAACTGGCAAATTGAGAACGCTAATAGAGGTCTTAAGTTTATTAAGTTAGATATTAAAACCCTATAGCTACTAGTATTTACGGACGCGTTATTTGCTAACAACAAGAACCTCTTTTTATAGATTGGCTACGTCCTTATACTAGCTAATGCTATAAAGAAGGCTAATATTGTCTATTGGAGCTTAGTTAAGTGCAAAAGAGTTACTTGGAGTATACTAGCTTCTGAACTCTACGGCACGGCCCACGGCTTTGATATTAGCGTTGCGATTAAGTCTATAGTAGATAAGATCCTACAAATTAACCTTCTACTTATACTTTGCACTGACTTTAAGTCCTTATATAACTGTCTAGTACGACTTGGAACCACCTAAGAAAAACGCCTAATAATTAACATAATGTGCCTCCGGCAAGCCTACAAACGGAGACAGATTATGGAGGTGAAATAGATTAACGGAGAGGCTAACCCTGCTAACGCTATAATAAAGGGAAAACCCTACGCGGCTCTTTAATGGCTTATTAATACGAACCGAATTAACCTATAAGTTGTAGGATGGGTTGAACGAACGAACTTAGATTTAGCTTAGTATTAGGTAACTAATTGTAATAGTGCGGACCCTGAATTTAACTAACCAATTAGGATTTTCTATGCCCGGTATGGAAAATTGCTATTAGCTCGCTTACTACTAGCGCCTTGGCGGCCCTTGCGATATATTAACCTTCTACCCCTAATAACTCTTCTTCTTCTTCTCTTTCTTAGCGTAGTATCTCTATAATATAGTATTTTACAGGCTTTGGTTTAGAGACATTTGTACGAGCTGTAATACGGGTTATGTAATTATGGACCTGTAAAAGGAGTGTGGAAGCTATTGCATATACGCTATAAATAGTCTAGAAGTAAACTTGACTTTAAAGTGTAGATTAGCCTTCTTTTTAGAGTTGCTCCAGTGTTGGAATGTTAGTTATGTGACGTGGTTACGAGACTATGAAGCGAGGCTAGCTAACCTGACCTTGGAGCAACTCCTTACTTCTAGACATTAATAACTACCAACTTCAATACCGCATACGTATCGCAATACAGTGATATTCGTGCACGTTGATAAAGTAAGTATACTGACAGTTATATAACTGGGATAGGATTGAAGGAGAAGCTACTATATATTATGGACGGAAGAGCTAGCTATTGCGTATACGCTACAAATAACAGGAATAGTACGATTTGGTTTCCTTTAGAGTTGCTCTAGTGTTAGTAGATATTCGTTTTGTATATTATGTATATAAAGCATATAATCTACGCGACGCGCATATATATTATTAAGACGCGTAGATAGAATAACAAGAATCCAACTACACACCGCACTACACGTATATTACGTCTATTGCACTGTGTTAAAGCATACCAACATTATTATTTTATTGTAAATAATATAAATATTTATAATTTTTTTTTCAAAAGTTAACTTAATATAATTTAGTATAATTATTAAAAATTAAAGTTGAATTAAATTTAATTATTTTTACCGATTTATTAATTTATTAATATAAAAGTTAAATAATTTAATAATTCGATAAATATAAAGTTTTTTTAAAAAATTTATTTTTTAATAAAAGGTCATGCATTTAAATATACTATATTTAAATATTAGATTATTTTATTAAAAGGGTGATTTTTAAATATAGTAGTGTGCATTATATGGCAACGTGCATAATCTGGCGGAGACTTCTAACCCTTCGTGATGTTTCATGTTGCCACTGTCATGATCGAGCACGCGCTCGCGACAAGGCTGGAAAGTAAGGACTAGAGGTATGAGAACATCCCAATGCTTCGAAACTCTTTTTTTTATGCCGACACAATGATATCTTGCACAAGAATGGAGAAGGGTGTTTGCGTATATCTCAGAACGTCACAGTGCCCCTTTCCCGCCTGAAACAACTTTAGCCGCTGTGGTGTGGTCTATCTCTACTTCGTAAGTCCCCTGGCTCCATACCACTCTGCCACTCAGAACTGTGTCAGGTACCTTAAACTGTACAACATGCCCCTAATGATACCGTTGCTGTGTCGCAGCAGGAACCGCTTAGAATTCTTAAAATCTGGTTTCCGCACGTTACCATCTGATGAGATGCAATAATTAGGGTCTCATAACTCTTTCTTACAAGCTACTCTTAATTATCATTATGATACACCTTGCTCTCTCGACTCTGGATTTTCTTGTTGTCCGAAACAGGTTGTTCAGGATCAAGCTTCGTGAGTAGCCTAATATCGATCAATCAATACTCCGTGGCACACAGCCACCACCACTCGTCTACCCCTTGTCAGTTATGGTAAGTCAAGGAGCAAAATACCAAATATAACTTCATACTCGATTTTCCCCCTAACCTTATACGGAAAAAGTAACATGTTCGCCATACTCATCAAATATAGTATTTGGACAACACGAAGACACGGTGAAGCTGTGACATTTGACTGGAATGACTTAACTCACAATGCAAAGCAGATATTAGAGAATCTTTTTACAACTTTTGCGCTTATATCTTGTTCTCCAAGGTGTTTGAATCCATCATCTTACTAAGCTGCTTTGCAGCTGATCGGTGTTATCAATCTGATTTTAAAAATAGTACTAAAACAGCTATAATTGGGAAGTCTAAGGGGTGATTCACATGTATATGATAGAGTATGTTTTCGTGCAAAAAATACAGCGTGTAACTGAGATAGTAATTAGTGGCATGTTTAATGTGCCTCCATGGATAGGGGACTTTGATTCGATGCACGTTCATAAGTGAAAAGGCGTGGGGAAGCCTCTGATCTGCAGACCCTCACGATAATAGTTGTGCTACTGACGGTTGGAGATATTATATAGGTCTGATAAATATGGTATTGTTTAGGCGGCATATTCAGGTAGAGCAAAATAGAAAGGGTACAAGTGTTGACCTGAATCTGATTTCCTTACCATCGTCTTACTACAGTCTTTGATGCCTACCACCTTATGACTCACCAGGATGGGCGAAAACCCGTATCGATAAGATCGATACGATACGCGAGATCATATCATATCGATTGATTTTTTTTTATCCGCTGCCAAATAAGCGAGTAATTGTAGCTAAAATATTAACTATCTACTAACTTCCTTAGCTTCCCTACTAATTAGGTATCTCTTTTCTCCCCTCTTAATTTATACTTCTCCTTATATAAGATACTATAAAATAAAATAAAAGTGGTAAAAAGAGAGGATATTAAATTTAGTAACCTTTATCTATTCCTTATTATCTTCTAGTTCTATAATCTAATCCTTACCCTTTAGTACTTCTATTACCGCCGCTATAGGCTAAGGATTTTTATTATATAATAAATATTAAACACTATAATCCAGCTATTTATAATTTCTATAGCACCTACTATAGAACCCTAGAAGACTTTAATACTTAGTAAAGGGTAAAGACCTTCTAGATAACGCGGAGTCGCTATATAAGCCTTATATAGCTAGCATTAATTAGCTCTCTACCTTATATAAGTAATATAGGTTACTTATAGTTATATTTAGAGATCTACGGCTCTAAATTAGAATTGCATTTATATATAAGGGCCTCCATATCTATACCTGCTGTCACGGGACGGGGGCAGTGGCTACAAGATGTATGTATTCAAGGAGTCTACAAGACGTTGCGCGATCGATCGTAAGGGTCGAGGGCGTAAGGAGGTGATATACCTACGCGTAGCTGACGTAAGCTGTACGCGAGGTGTACGCGAGAGCACGGGGCTCTCCCATAGAGGCCCCTGCTATGGGGTTCCGTAACACTACCCCCCCTTCTATAGAGGCGGAGCTCCGGCGACGCTGTGGTTACTATGTACATGTAGAACGGACACTTAAGGTATAAAGAAGAAAAGGGAATATTTCTAAAGGGGTTATTTGTGAATAAGTGTGACGGCGTCATCTGCCAAGTTCTGCCAGACTATTAAAGTTCTGCCAAATTCTGCCAAATTCTGCCGACTGTTAAAATTCTATGACGGCTCCCATAGAGGATTAGGCACGAAGTCTCTACTTAGGCCCGGTTTCTATGGGTTTGCATAGTAGAAATTGCTAATTAGATCCTTTGCATTTATAAAATCTTCCTATAGTTACCATTCCGGCTAATTTATGTTAAATCCTGTGTAGACAGCTCTATAGTAGAGCCGCCGTCCTCTACCTTTGCTAAAGTATTTAGAGTTAACAATTTGTTTAACGGTCTACTCCTTATGGTTCTTATCTTCGTTCTTATCTTAAATTAGTACTAGTAGGGGTTTAGGCTATGTCTATCCCAGTAGGGGGTTAAGCTAGTAAAGGTGTAATAGCTATAGGTAAAATATAGGCCATATCCTATAGGTGGCTAGAGTAGGCAGGAGCTCTAGCTTATATACGGCTCCCCTATTAATAACTCGTTTAATTGGGTAGGGGCTAAGGTTCTTATAATTAAGTGACTTTATAAGTCTCTGCGTAGAGATATTGCGTGTATCTAGCTATACCCAGTCGCCAACACGTATCTCCAGTAGTAGCGTTCTATAACAGTTGGCGAAGTAGGCCTACTTTGCTTAAGCCTAGGCTATTTCTCCCTTACAGTAGTTAAGTAGGTTTTTTATATGGTCTATATACTGGTTAGTAAGTAGTATCTTAAGGCGTTTTCCATATAGCAGTTTCTTATTAATAGGTTCTGGTGGCTCTATGCTAGATTAGGGGTAATAACCCTTATTTACGAAGAATGGTGTAAGTCCTATAGTAGTTAAGACGTAGTTATTCGCTGCGAATTTACCTAGTAAAAGGTGGTCTACCCAGTTATCTTAACTATAGGCAACTACCTGTTATAGGTACGCTTTTATGCTAGCATTAGCGTTTTCTAGTTGCCCTATAGTTTTATAGTAGAAGGATATAGACATCTTGATAGAGATGCTAAGGCGTTAGCAGATTCGTCTCTATACGTTAGAGTTAAACTATATATCTTAGTTGGACGTAATTGAGTTAGGTAACCTATGTAATCAATAGACTTTATAGAGGAAGGCGTTAGTAATATTGCTAATAGCTACGCCTTTAGTTAGGACGTAGTGGCGCTCTTTTATAAGTCGGTATATTATCATAAGGATATTCTTATAGGTACGGCCGTGTCATTTATAGGGTGGTAAGTTAATAATGAAATCTATAGCAATATCTGCCTATTGTTATATAGGTACTAGTAAAGGGTGCAGTAGTCCTTGGTACTTTATATTAAAGGCCTTAGCGCGCTTATAGCCATAGTAGGCGCCTATAAAGCGTTTAACCAAGTCTATTATTTTAGGCTAGAAGTAGTATTAGCTAAGGAGCTTATAGGTTCCTCCTCTACCTAGGTAGCTGCTTAATTAGAGGTTATAGGCTATTTAGATTAGTTGCTGTTATAGATTTTCTAAGTTAGGGATAAATAGGCGGCCTCTATAATAGAGCCTATTCTCTTTTACTTCTAAGGCTGCTATATTAATCTAGCCTAAGCTTCGGAGGTTAGTAGGCAGCATATAGGCGCTAGTGGTCTTTACGGTAATAAGTTAATACAGTAATAGATCAATAGAGATATTATATACTATAGTAATAAGTTTATTAATTTTAGGAGGTAACTCTAGTTCTATAGTATAAAGCTAAGGTATAATTAGCTCTATTATAGGTAGTATACCTAGGGCCAAATTCCGTGCTTTTAGGATTGTTTATTATTGGAACTAATTATAGGGGTTATTTTTAGACTAAGGAAGGTCTTGCAAGCGGCGTGTTAGGCTATTAGGTTTAGTACCTTATACTTCTAGCCTATATACAATTTTAAAGTTAAAACCAGAGAGGAACTTATTCTAGTGTACTTAGCGTCAGTTTAGCTATTTTATAGTTATAAAATATTTAAGGTTGCGATAGTCCGTAAGGACTTTAGTTGGCTAGTTAGGTTCTGCTAAGGAGAGTTCCAGTTAGAATTCCTTAAACGCTTATATAATTGCAAGGAGTTCCTTATTATAGATCTTATAGTTACATTCTTATAGTATAAGCTTAGATAAGTAGAATGCGACTAGGTAAAGGAAACCGTTATTACCCATCTAGGAAAGGACGCCTGCGTTAATATAGTCTAAGGAGTTAGTTTTGAGATAAAGTTATTGTCCTGGTATAAAATAAGCTAGGATAGGTGCTTTAGTAAAAGCATCTTTAAGGTCTTGGAACGCCTTCTCGCATTTAAGCGTCTAGATAAAGCATAAATGTGTTTTTCTTCCTTTTACGGAAAGGCCCTTTATTTACATTATTGCTGTAAGTAGTGCTACAACACCTAAGAAGTTGTATATAAATTTTTAATAGAAGTTGGCAAAACTAAGGAAGGCTTGTACGTTCTTAATATAATTAGGGGTTTGCCATTAAGTAATTATATATACCTTCTTAGGGTCCATACGGACACCCTTAGTAGTAATAATTAGTTTAAGGTATTTTACTTCTGTAACTAAGAATTTACACTTCTTTAAATTAATGTAAAGTCCTGCGTCCCTAAGGCGCTATAGGACCTTTTAAACGTACTTAGTATACTTTGAAGGGTTATTACTGTAAATAAGTATATTATCCAGGTATGCAGAGCAGAAGCCATTAAGGTAGTCCCATAAGGCGTTATTAATATAGCTTTAGAAGCTGCCTGGGCCGTTATATACGCCAAAGGGTATAATAGTATATTTAAATTGGCCAAAGCGCGATATAAATGCGGTTTTCTATTTGTCACCCTCTTATATTTAAAGGCGGTTAAAGGCGGCGATTATATTAAGTTTAGTATAGATTTTGGCTTAGCTAAGCCGCTTAAGAGTCTCACGTATAAGCGGTACGGGGTATTAGTTCTTAATTGTAATAGCGTTAAGTCCTCTATAGTTAATATAGAATTAGATACCTCCTCCTAGCTTCTTAGTAAGGAGGATAGGGGCGGCTGCTAGGGATATACTAGGACGAATAAATCCTTTATTAAGGTGCTCGTCAATATACTTTTTAACAACAAGAAGTTTATCTTTTAATATTAAGTAGGGTCTCTTATAGGGTAGCATTTTTCCTTATTTAATATTAATAGCATAGTTATTAGGTTGATATGGTAGGAGTGTATCTGCGCCCTTTTATAAGCACATGTTAATAAAGTTATAGTATTTCTTAGGGAGGAGCTTATGGAGTTCCTTGTTAGTAAATCCTTTTTTAAGCTTTATAAATTTCTTAAAGTCTAAAGGTAAAAGTCCGTAGAGTTCTGCAGAGGTATTATCTTTTAGTGTCATAGGACACCTCCGTGACACCTTATACACGTCCACCTATTTCCACCGTCTTGACCTCCATATTAACGACTCAGTTAATTAAGACACATAACGGCAATCTAAGGCAATTTATTATCACGTGACGGCAATCTACGGCAGTTTGCCGTCCTCTACTATATTCCGCTATATTCCGCCAAGTTCCGCTAGGACTATAACCAGAAGCCTATTCCGCCCCATATACGCGTTAACTAAGCAACTAAGTTAATAATATATACCCCTTTCCTCCCATTTCCTTACCTTCTTTCCTTACATAACGTCTTAACTTTATTATATAGTTTATATATATAGCTTAATAATATCTACTTCGCTATATATTATTACTACTTATACTTACTCTGTGACACTACGTTGCGTTAAAACCTTAAAAACCTATACTTTGCCCCGCTCTGTTTAAAATACAGAACGACCTTAAAGCCCCTATAACGGCCGCCAATATTATATCCGCACTCTAAGAACAACTGGCAGATATATAAAAGTCCTTTATAGACGCCCTCGTATAAAACTAAGCTGCTATAGCTTAATAGCAAGCTAAACAAGAAGCACGGTATTAGAAAATAATTAAGGCCCTCTAAAAAGAAATCCGCACCCTTAAGACGCCTACGCTAAGCCCTTAAGACCGGTCGCTATTACTAGAAGCTAATACGCGAAACGCGAGCCCTAAACTAGTAATAGTTATCCCACCAGTAGAACTAACCACTATGCTGTAATAATCTGAATGATTACTAGACCCCCTAATATTTACTAGTAAATAATAAGAACTTTAATTATTCCTAAGCCGGCTTAAAAATAAGCTAACTAGTAACGCTAACCGCTACCTAACTAAAGCTAACTAACTCTATTATGCCCTAAGTTAACTAGGAGGAGATATAGCTAACCTTATTAAACCTCTTTAACCAAACTTAGTACTAAGCCTAATTATACTTCTTAAAGCCATGTATAGTAACCTAAACCGCCAAGCTACTGCTTAGAGAAAGATAAACTATATAACTTAAGAAATAAAAAGCTTTCTAGTATACTTCTCCGAATTTAACTATTATATAAAAAAATTAGACTGGAACGACTCTATACTAATTAACAGCCTTATTAAATCCCTAATCTTTACCTGGTTCCAGCCCCGTATCTAGTAAGTACCACTTATAAGAACGAAGTTATAACTAATATTCTATAGGAACCCCTTCCCGCTCGCCACTAAAAGGTACGTTTTAGAGTTAAGTTGCTCTCTGGGATAGCTATATTACAGGATCTCGTTAAACGCATTAGATATTGTAAACCCTAACTCTTAGGATTGTAGTATAACTATTAACTACCGTCTTTGGCAGAAAGGTTAATAGGCTAATACTCAAGTCCTAATTAACACAGAAGCTAGCGGTATAGGATTTATTAATAAGACCTTTGCGTAAGACAATAAGTTTACCCTAATACCCCTTAACCGGCATATTAACGTATTTGGATTTAATGGCAAACACACTATCTTAGGCCGTATTACTTACGTAGCGGCCCTAAGACTCCGATATCTAAACTATAAAGAATTAATTAAGCTCTTTATAACTACCCTAGGTTACTTAGTAATTCTTAAACAACCCTAAATAAAGCTATATAAGGTAACCATTAATTGGGATAACCTTAAGCTTCTATTTACTGCCTTCCGTTGCAAGTAGAAGTACCTTATAACTCGCTGCTTAGACCCTAAACTAAAATCTAAAAAATCCACTAGGATCCACTAGTCTAAAATTTCTACCAACGTCTACCCTATACCTAAAAAGTCCACCTAATTTTACTAACCTAAGAATTCTACTAAATTCCACTAACGTCTACTAAGAACCCAGAAATTATACTAAACTATACAAACTAACTTTAACCGCTATACCCCAAACCAAGTAGAAGCTTAAGCTTAACATATAAAGATACCAGAAGAACTGGTATTCTACTATAAAAAGGATACTTAAAGAACCCGAACCTAAATTTAATACTAACTCTGTACCTAATACTAAACCCAAAACTATATAAAAAACTAAGGATAATCTAAGCCCACTTAACACCTTAGATATTTATATAATTGGAGCTACCCTATTAGCATAACTTTCCAGGAAACTTAAATACATAATCTTCGCCGTTATAATGGCCGATATTAAGAAGGCCTTAGCACTAAAGAAGTATACTAACCCCACCACGAAAGTACTAGTAGAATACTATAATTATCTAGATATATTCTTATAAAAGGAAGCCAATAAGCTACTAAAACGCCGTCTATATAATTATAAGATTATAGTTAAAGAAGGAAAACATCCCGAATTTGGACCCTTATATGGAATATCCCAAAACGAACTCTAGGTATTATAGAAATACTTAGACAAACATCTAGATAAAGGATTTATTAGAGCAAGTTTTTTACCTATAGCTGTACCAGTAATCTTTGTTAAGAAACCTAGCAGCGGTTTACGCTTCTGCGTAGACTACTAAGCTCTTAACACTATCACTATTAAGAACTAATACCTAATTCTATTAATCTAAGAGACACTAAACTAATTAAGTAAGGCTCGCTATTATACAAAGCTTAATATTATCCACGCATTTAACTATCTCCGTATTGCGAAAGGAGACGAATGGCTTACTATATTTTATACTTAATACGGATTATTCGAATACTTAGTAATACCATTTAGCCTTATAAACGCCCCAAGTTTATTCTAACACTTTATAAATAATACCCTACGTCTATACCTGGACGTCTTTTATACTGCTTATATCAATAACATCTTAATATACAGCAATAATCTGGCTAAATACCAAAAATATGTTGAACTGGTCTTGTAAGCCTTGCGTAGAGCTAGCCTATAATTAGATATAGATAAATGCGAGTTCCACAAAACGGAAGTCCTATGCCTTAGACTTATTATTTCTATAGATAGCGTATAAATGGACCCTAAGAAAGTTAAAGTAATTATAAACTAGCAAGAACCTAAGAATGTTAAGGACGTAAGGGCCTTTATAGGCTTTGCCAACTTCTACTAACGGTTTATTAATAACT
>Ga0307507_10003985_pt1 | contig 27103 bp, 29 predicted proteins | sample 7_EM_MG_FD_207223 | JGI IMG/M metagenome (GOLD analysis project Ga0307507, IMG submission 207223) | Populus trichocarpa ectomycorrhiza microbial communities from riparian zone in the Pacific Northwest, United States - 7_EM | ecosystem: Host-associated > Plants > Roots > Unclassified | place...
TCAACGTTGCTAGATAGGAGTCAACGGACTTAGCTATCGCAACAGATATTGGGCCAAGAAGAGGGATCGTTAGAATACTATCGGTTACCTGCTGCAAGTATCACCCGGCGAGGAGAGCATTGTAACACGTGGTAAGGTTCGATAGGCTGTGCATGGGAGAGCTATGACCACGCACTGTCCCGTCAACCGGCAAAACCATTATCTACCAAGCTCCCAGGCATAGGGGCCTAGCCCCCCGGTTCCTTTGGTCGCACATTGCCCAATTGGCAATGGGTCGTACCAACCCGACATTGAGTTTGCTCACCCAACCTGGACGCGATTTCCATTCTCTGAAATCCCATCCTTCTCTGGTGTATACGGTACGGTGGGGTGTGCTTCCCTTGCACTTTTCTTAAGTTCTCGGAAGAATGCACCCCTGGGAAACTCCCCTCCACTGTCTGTTCGTACAGCTTTAATCGCATAATTACATCCTTTCTGTGAGTGCACCTTCTCCACATGTGCTTTATACTTTTTAAAACACTCCACTGCCTCTCTCACATTCTTCAGAAAGTACACTGCCGTAAACTTTGTGTAGTCGGCAATTAAGATCATGAAGTAGCAGCTCCCGCTAATCGATTTATCCTTCATTGGTCGACACAAATCAGAATGAACAATCTCCCATCCTGCAGTTGTATTGTATTTCACATCTTGAAATGGTAGTTGTGTCATCTTCCCCTCTAAACAGGATTCGCATCGATTTTTTCCGGTTGTGGATTCTAGAATTGTCATTCTAGTGTCAAGTTGTTTGCTGCTCATCTTCACTTTAGCATGGGTGTAGCGGTGTCCAAACCATTTATGCCATAGAGTTCATTGCAGGTCCTCATTCCTCCTCATCACAAACGCCTTATGAATCAGAATCTCATTGGTCACCAAAATGAACATCCGGTTAATCTTAACCACGATTGCCGAGAGTAGTCCATCTTTATAGAACTCCATTCTTTCATTTTCGATTTTCATAGCTATCCCTTTCTCCCACAGTTGACACATTGAGATCAGGTTCACGGCACTGGCTTCTGGGACGTGGAGAACCTTGCACAGTTGCACCGAACTTCTTCCTCTTCCTGGTGTGCAAATAGATATCAGCACATTTCTGATACCTACAGCTGGTACCAACTGACCTGTAGCTGTTCCGATCTGTCTTTGATTCCTTGGTGGAGACTTGTACGTTGCCTCCTGAAAGAAGTCTCTGTGTTTTGTAATGTGGCTCGTACAACCAAAGTCGATAACCTACCTTGTAACCGGTACTGGTTACTGTTTGGTTTTGAGTATCGTTTGATACTCAGTAGGTTTTATGATTGAGTTTGATACTCATGATGTTTGATATTTGGTTTGGAGTATCGTTTGATACTCCGTATGTTTTATGATTGAGTATGATACTCATGATTTTTTATGTTTCGTTTTTCGAGTATCGTATGATACTCAGTATGTTTTAGTTATTGTATTAAGGTATCATTTGATATGTGATATGTTTTATGTAATGTTTCAAGACTACCGCTTGGGAGTCTTTATTGTTATTGTTTACAAAGGCTCCGGTTAGCCTGACAAGTGTATTTAAAGACCTACTATTCTCCGAACTTAGAGAAAGCAGACTTCGACTGACAGAGTTTTGAATATACTTGGTTGAACAGTTACTTCTTCGGTTCGCTTCCACAATACAGCAAGACGCAAACATACTTAGCTATTAGGAACTACTTGGTAGTTGCGATATAGTAAGAAGTTTGTTACAATAACTTAGTCTAAGCCTCCGGTACTTAGTCTCGTTACATACCGCACCTTAGTATAGAGATAGTATCGTTACCCTATCGATTCCCGCCACCACCCAGGAGGCGGTTACATTTTTTTAACTTCAACAAGTTATCCAGATTGAAGAACACCAGGAACCCAGCGGGAGCAGACCTCCCAAGAAGAAGGTTCAACAATGAGCTGGAGACGAACAGGGACGATTTGTCAACGCACCTATAAAGGAACAGTTCTCAATAGACGAAGGAGCTAGGCAACTAGCCAGAGATAGCCCTCAACGAGATCTAGCGGAGTCAGCAACAGAACTAGCAAAGGCAGCGACAGTCACCCCTGGCGGGTTCCCTGAGTCGTCACAAAAAGGATTAATCAGCAAAGCCCGAGTAGCGGCACCGGCAGGGGATCCAGACACCTCTAGTAGCGACTCAGACGACATCTCTGACCATGGTGAAGGAGCTGGCAGACCAGGTCCTGAACCAGTACCAGAGCCTTTACCACGGCTTAGCATCAAGGTTCCATCACCTAAGAAATTCACAAGTGATAGCAAAGATCTCAAACCGGAGGCATTTGATAGATGGTACAACTCAGTCCAACTCTATCTACGATTGCACAATGACTCCCAGAATGCTGCAGGATCAGGAAACTAATGGATTCACTATACAGAAGAACGAGCCCAAGAAGCGGCATTCCAAGCGGCAGAGCTATTTGGAGAAAACCTCACAAGAGACCTACTAGTAACCTATCTCAGGGAACGATTCCAATCATCCAAGCATAAGGACGATTCACATCAGGAGTTCCACAGCATCAGGAAATCATGGAATGGACAACTCCCGAAGATATCTATCATAGCCACAGATCTACTCATGCATAGATCACGACTACCAGAAGACACTATTAGTGACTACGCTTTCATACAACAATTCTTTACCAGTATGCACCCAAGACTCCGGCAAGACGTGGAAACTCAGAACACTCGAGACGAGTATATTAACACTGTTATTGCTATGGCCGAAAGACTAGACTCTATACATCGAAGTACAGGAGCGTATGGCAAGGAAGGGTATGATGAAAAACCTAAGGATTCCACCAACAAGAAAACAGGACACAAACCTAGGAAAAAGTTCAATAACGAGGGCAACTCCGCCAAGAAGAAGGAATACAGAAAGAAAGAAGCCTGTTTTACTTGTGGTGGTGAGGGACATGTGGCAAAGGATTGCCCAAGCAAGAAGGACAAAGGAAAGGCGAAGGTCAAAAAGGAAGCTTCATCCAATCTAGCAACAGAACTCTGCGAATATGATGAGGTATACATCAATACCCTGGAACTTGAGAGCTATGTGGCTACAAAAACCACTCGCCCTACCACGATGAAGGCACACCATGCTCTTGAGGGTACTATGTTCATTAATGGAAAGGAAGCAAAAGTCCTGCTTGATACAGGAACGATAGGAGCAAGTCTTATTAGAGCCGCCTTTGTCACTACCCATGGTATACCATGCATAGAAATGAAGGAAGCGACCAAGATACTTATGGCCATGAAGGGAACATGATCCGAGAGCAACAAAGAGTGTACTGTTGACCTAGCAGTAGGAAAAGTGCATCCAAAAGGAAACACAATGCTAGTTGGAAACCTGGCGAAGTACGACGCCCTGATAGGAATGCCATTCCTAAAACAACAAGGAGCTATAATCGAATGCGGTGGGTTAGCTATTGACTTCCCCAAGTTTGGAATTAGGATGAACTGCACACCTACCAGCGGATATATTACAGCAGCGGTCGTCACTACAGAAGATATAATGGACCAACACCCAGAGATGTTCCCAAAAGCCATACCAGAAGGACTGCCACCACTTAGGAGGATAAACCACGAAATCTGTCTAATACCAGGAAATGAACTTACCAACTTACCAACTTACTCAATTCCAGAAAGATCGGTGAAGGACCTGAGTTTATGGATAAATGAGAAGGTCGAACATTGGATTATTGAACGGAAAGCAGTCCATAGAGCAGCATCTAGCTTCGCTCAAGAAAAGAAAGATAAAATCAGAATAAGACCACTGGTCGATCTCACAGCAAGGAATGAGATAACCATCACAGACGATGGAACGATCCCAAACCAAGGAATATTCCTGAACTCGCTAGGAAGAGCGATATACTGAAGCAAGATTGACCTCAGTGATGCCTACTTTCAGACCAGGGTGGAGCCCAAGGATGTTAATAAAAACGGTTTCAAATCACCTTTTAGATGTTTCGTTAGCAAAGTGATGCTACAAGGAGCAATGAATGCACCAGGAACATTCATACGAATAATGTCTGATTTATTCGCTGACTACCTCGGACAATTCATGTGGGTTTATATTGAACATATTCTCATATATTCCAATAGAGAACAAGACCACCTGAAACACATGGTGATGGTGGGCGATAAACTAAAACAAGCCCAGTTTTATGCTAGCAGAAAGAAGTCGGAATTCTTTGCCGCAAGCATTGATGTTTTAGGACATATCATTGACGATGAGGGGTTGAGAGCATCACTTGAGAAGATCGCGAGAATTGACGCATGGACTACTCCAATTGGAACAAGAAGCAATTACAGGAATTTCTCGGAGTTGTCAATTAGATTAGCCATTTTATTCCACACTTGGGGTCGATCACCGCATGCCTGACCTCGCTTACGGGAACAGAGGAGTTTGTGTGGACTGCAACATATGATCAGGCCATGGATAACGTTAAGCGAGCTGCAGCACACAAGCAGATCATGAAACCGATCGACCATCAATCAGGATTACCAATATGGCTGATAACCAACCCCTCTGATACAGGAGTGAGTGCTTGGGTAGGACAAGGAGCAACAGCTGATACAGGCAGACCGGCAGCGCTACATAGTAGAAAGTTCTCTAACGCCCAGATGAACTATGGCACTACAGACAAGGAAGCATTGGCGATGGTTGACGCCCTTACAGCATTCCATAACCTCCAGGCAGGAAACGAATTCACGATAGTCACTGATCACCAGCCCCTGATGTACCTCAAGACAACCAGAACACCAACAAGGAAGCAACTTAGGTGGCGAGGATACATAGGCCAGTTTAGGACAAAAGTCATATACTGGCCAGGACAATGGAACTATTTAGCGGACGCTTTATCAAGACTTCATACAGAAGACAAATGCTATCCTCATCCTGTGCAAGACCCTACTCAAGAAGATTCAGAAAGCAGCAGTTCTCCTCTTACCCACTTGACCGAATCAGAACCAGAAGACATGCCTCGATTTGAAGGCCTCGAGGTTAACTACAACAACAACCACGCAGACCGCAGCAGTAACTGCAGTATCCATCAAGCTGTGCTTGATCCCAGCGATTACAGAAATAACGAGGATATCAACAAAGGGGGTGACTATCACAGCATCAGCAGCGGCCGGAGTGATGAGGAAATGGCATATTCAGCCCAACACTGGTCAGATTGTTTTGTGCTAATGTGCCCTGTTCATGAAGAGGATAAGATTAGCAATAAAGTCTATGCAGGCCAGTTGAGCAGCAGCCCCCCACTCGATGACCCCCAGCAAGGAGGAATGCAAGATGCTATGGATCCGGAGATCAATGAGGAAACAAATCCTCTCCCCTCAACCTTGACCAGCCCTGTCAAAGATCAAAAGAAGACTACATGAAGCCCTAGGCTGCACCACTAGGAATGTCCCCTGCGAAAGCCCTGAGTGCCCGGTCCACCAGGCCTCCAGAGCCTCACCTACCAAGTCCCTCTATGGAGGGCCGCTTGCCTCCCACAATGTTATTCCAGTTATCGAACGACCAAAGCTACCCCACCACGACAGAAACCTCTACCAGGTATACAATGATATTGCAGAAGAGGAGGAAAGCGAGGCTACCAGGTGGGAAAGGATTGTGGATGAAAGAGATGTGGTTCAAGCCATGAACGAAAAAGAGACTATATGGAGTGAGCAGATGATCAAAGAGTACAGGAACGATCCTGTATACCAACAGGGTCAAGATTCCAGCAACACCTCCCGCGGTGAAAAAGTTCAACACTACCGGATCAGGAATGTCTTGCTCTATGCCACCACTCCAGGAGGAGAGGACTGCCTCTACATACCAAAGGGACATATGATCAAGGGAGAAATTCTTAGGGAACTAATTGTTAGCGAGATCCACATGAAGGCACACCACAGCGCAGATAGGAACCTTCAGTTTGCATCTGCATATATCTACTGGCCGGAAATGCGGAAGGATTTCAAGGACTTTGTTAGGCAATGCGAGCTATGCCAGGCCGACAAAGAACGCAACACCCTACTAGCCGGTGATGCCCAAACCCTCCCTTTCCTCACCGAGATATTTTCAAGCTATGCTATTGATTTTATAAGCCCCTTTACCAAATTAAAGGGCCAGGACTCAGTCCTGGTAGTAGTGGATCGAGCAGTGGGATTCAGCTTGCTGATCCCAACATCGGTTACTGCAACGGCAGTACAGACTACTGAGCTACTCCGGCACCATATTTTTGGGGGTCATGGAGTACCTTCCTCGATTGTCAGTGATGCCGACCCACGATTCACCTCTAAGTTCTGGCACCAGACACTTAACACTATGGGGATCGAACACATCATGGCAGTGCCCGGCCATCACGAAACGAATGGGCAGGCTGAACGGAACATCAGGGAGCTCAAGACTGCCCTGAGCAACGTCACCAACCTCCACCAAACCAATTGGCTCACCTCCCTCCCTGAAGTGGCAGCATATTCTAACGCTGGCCACTCTGATACTATTAACATGTCCACATACAAAGCGGTGTATGGTCAAGACTACCCCCTATTAGACACCTACCGAGTCGACCCTTCTGCGGTTCCTGCCTCAGACGATTATTACAACCGAGACCAGGAAATCAGGAACGCAGCATACCAGGCTCTGAAGCTAGCGAGAGTTAGATCTACCAAGACTGCAGCCAAAAAAAGGGACGATGTTAAACCTGTTGAAGTTGGGGGAATGGTAAAGATATTTGGTGACCAATTTGCGACGGAATCTGGCAGGTCCAGGAAGGTACAACCACCATGGAGAGGCCCCTTTATCGTCATCGAATTCGCTGAACATACCCACAATTGCACAGTTAGCATGGATTCGAGGATATATCGACGACCGTGAGGAGTATTCCACTGCTCAGTTGTCAATCCCTACCACCCTAACGATGAAGAACGATTCCCTGCAAGGGCCCACACGAAATCGGCACCTATCCTAATCCTTAACGAAAACGAATGGGAGGTTGAGACCATTCTTGACCATAGGACGAGGCATGGCAGAGGACAGTTCTTGGTGCAAGGGAAAGGGTACCCAAATAGCGAGAATAGTTGGGAACCAGTGGAAGGACTTGAAAACGCAAAGGACCTGGTAGCGGCATGGTGGACTGACAACATGCCGGGGGAGGAATTTCCTACTGTTTTTTCCAGATATATTACGGTTTGTTTTACTCCTACTAAGGATGGTTATCAGCAGCATTCTGAGGAGCCGATGGTGGCTTTGGGTTTCTGGGAACCCCATTTAGACACCGACTATGATAGCGAGAAGAGCTAGGTTTTTTTTTGTTTGGTATTTGAAATGATGTTTTGATTTTGTTTTCGGGGTGTAACCGGTACCGGTTACTGTTTGGTTTTGAGTATCATTTGATACTCAGTATGTTTTATGATTGAGTTTGATACTCATGATGTTTTATATTTAATTTCAAGTATCGTTTGATACTCAGTATGTTTCATGATTTAGTATGACACTCATGATGTTTTATGTTGGGTTTCGAGTATCGTTTGTTACTCAGTATGTTTTATTTATTGTTTCAAGGTATCATTTGATACTTGATATGTTTTATGTAATGTTTCAAGACTACCGTTTGGGAGTCTTTATGGTTATTGGTTACAAAGGCTCCGGTCAGCCTGACAAGTGTATTTAAAGTCCTGCTATTCTCCGAACTTAGAGACAGCAGACTTCGACAGACAGAGTTTTCAATATACTTGGTTGAACAGTTACTTCTTCAGTTAGCTTCCAGAATCCAGCAAGACCCAAACATACTTAGCTATTAGGAACTACTTGGTAGTTCCGATATAGTAAGAAGTTTGTTACAACAACTTAGTCTAAGCCTCCGGTACTTAGTCTCCTTACATACCGCACCTTGATATAGAAATAGCATCGTTACCATATCCATTCCCGCCACCACCCAGGAGGCAGTTACCCAGGTCGCTTGAATCTCTTCGGAGTAACTCATCCACATCTGATCGATTGAGCTCTTCCTGGTAATCGAACCCAGATTGCCAGAATCCAAACCATGCGTGATATTCACATTCATTATCCCCGCACTGTCCCATTGTCCAGAGCGCGGGTGTCCACCTTTCCTCTTTCCATTTGTCCGCTTAGACCAGCAGTCCGTCTCCCAGTGACCTTTCTTGCCGCATTCATGACAGTTGCCCGTAAACTGCTTTGGTGTGGTAGAGTTCCCAGATCACACAATTGATCTACAATTACTCGAATCTCCATTATGTCACTTCCATTTCTCATTCTTACTTGGTGCAAATAGAGCTTGACCTGGTTCAATCGACTTCGCTCTCTTGACTTCGGCTTCGAACCCTGGAACCAACAACTGATGTTTCATATTGTCGGAGTTCGTAACAGTTGTGGAATATTGGGGTTTTGTGACCATCCACCATGTTTTCCACTCGGTGGTTTTTGGGATACCGTTAAAGATATGAAATACCATTTGGGCGGTTGAGCGTGTCTGACCGCTGAGCGATAGGTTGTTTTTGATCTCTTTGAGTTTGTTGAGGAAAGTAAGTACGGTCCCACTGTCCTCGAGTTGACATTCATAGAGTTCCACTTGCAGGTGATTGGCGTCCTAGCTAAGTAAAACCTGGTAGTTTAGTTTGACATTGTCCCAAATCTTCTGTGGAGAATCCCAGTAGATTCATTGTAGTTGATGACTATGGCATCTCCCTTCGCGAGCTTCCACACTCCAATTTCTTTCTGAACCCTTCTTCTTTGACTGATGTACTCCACCTATAGCGCTTTGTAATCGGTGTCTTCCTTCTCGGGGGCTTTCAAAACTTCCTCTGTTCCCATCAGGAGTCCCCACAGGCCTTCAGTACCGAGATAGGCAGTTATCGGTATAGTCCACATCCGATAGTTCGTTCTATCCAATTTTTCTACTATCATCCCCGATTTTCCCAATGGTAGACCATCTTGTTCACTCATTGCAGCTATAAAAACTTTTCATCTTCACGGCGATCCGCGCCCTCAAGAAAAAAATATTAGGATATGTAGAAAAAAACAGTTATGCCTCAATTGCGCTCAGTGTTCAATCTGATGCACCAGGGTCATAACCTGATAGAGGATTTGTACGATCGTGCGCCGGTGTTTTCGGGAGGAAAGTTGGTTATGGTTGTATATCGCTATGGAAGTTGCTACCCAATAGTTCACTCTAGCAGTGCAAACTCTGCTCGCAGTTGAGTCCTATCTCCGCTCATACCCTATACCTCTATACATGCCCTAATGCCTTCTCTGGTATAACGCCCTGCTACTACTACTAGGATTATTATACCATCAGTTAGAATATGGGGGGGGTCATGAGTCCACAAACGAGCTAATGTCTTCCATTAACCGAACCAACTATCGAACTATCTATTACAGCCTAGGTGTGCTCAAAGCGAGAATGATTCGAACGGAGTTTCCCTTTGGTGAAAATACTGAATTGAGGTACAAAACATAAGCACAGAATGGAGATCCTCATCTGGCCCTAGCTTTCTCTCTTTGTAGACTAGAATACCCTGCCACCCCCGCCAAGCACTGTATTAAATCTAATGGCAGTCATGGGTTGCTTAATCCCTTGAGCCTTCTATTCAATTACCCATTCTGCGGGCTGCCCTCTACGCGCATATCTTTGAGCACGGCTCAACTTAAAATAGAACCCCAAAGTTAGTTTGTGACGAGAACGTAGTTTGTCAAGAGTGCTCTGGTTTGGCGTGAAATGGCCACCAGGTCGAGTTTGTCTTAGTACTGTCTTTCACAATGATTAGCATGTAAGTTCTGTCAGAAACACTACTTTTGAAAGTTTCTCCTCTGGTATTCCTGTTTGATCGGACTAGATAGTCAAACCCCATGATGTATAACAACTAGTTGAGCTTTACTTTCAGTTTTACCTCCTTTTCATCTCCCGGGCACGACAGAATACCAGTTCACAAAAACCACGGCGGATGAAAAAACAGGAAAATTTGGGATATCAAATCGATTCTAGCAATTTAAACACAAAATTCAGGAACTCGAGCGACGCGCGCAATTTAGCTTGTTCCCACATTGAAGCTATTAAAACGGAAAAAGTGCTAACGGAATGGTATCTCAGGACGTTTCTTAAACGAATGTCATCCAGCGACCCTACGCATCAACCAACTATTCTCTGTGCGATACACCAGCTGGTGATGCTCCATGCGCATTCCTCATATGAGCAACTAGATTATCATATCCCTTGATCCCCTTCTCTCCAACATATTCACAACTGGAGACTGGGCAGTCAAACCGCTCGGCAAGGTGTATCGCCTCATAGTGTCGGTTCAGTGCCTGTTTCGTTCCGAATGGGGTTGGCCGGGAACACTCTGGTGCGCGACAACTGTAGCGGCCACCAGAGCATATGTGTGGGCCACTTCTCTCGGTTAGTTGATATGAAGGACAAACATATTGTGGGAGGGGATGTGCACCGATTGCCAGAACATTTGGATGATCCGCAAAAGACTTTGTTCCTGCGAGGCATTACGGTAACACAGGCGTCGATAGGGTTGCAAGCAAGGGTATCATTGGCAGATCCGTTGGCTTGATCCCCACATGTAACATGGGTGAGCGGTGGTCCGAGTACAGAGTAGAAGCCATCGTCGTGTGGGTAAAGAGGAAGCGGTCCAAGCTCCGCAGGAAGGGGTTGTGTGATCCCTGCTGCATCAGAGCACACTAAGTAGAAAGTGGGTGCCGCATTGCCAACTCCCCACTTCACCAATCCCCCCCCCAATTTCCCCCCATCAACCCCCCCACCAACGCACCCGCCAACCTTGCATTCACCAACTTTCCTTACGCCTGCACTCCTTCTTTATGAGGGCATGTTAGCCGAAAAAAAAAACTTACGCAGAATCCATTTTCCGAAACAGAGTGCCGATGAAATGCGAAGAAATTAGCAGACTTGGGCCAGAGGGGACGGGGAACTTGCCTGTATTTAAAGAATTCCCCTTTCCCAGAGCACTCTTATGCGCGAGCATCATACATATGTGGCGCCTCTTTCATAACCAATAATATGAGAGAAAAACGAGCCTGCGGTCGGGATCCACCGAAAGCTCTACTCAAGTATATTGCCCCTTAACAAAATTAACCGTGCATTAACAAACATGGAAAACTTTGGCTATGACAAGAGCACTCTCCTACTAACCCTACTTTCATGAAAACAAAAAAAGATATAAAATGTAAATCCACAGTAGAATACATGGTAGAAATTAATATTTGATCTGAGGAGGTATAATATCTTTAGGAGGGGTTGAAAATGCGAGGCGAGAAGGAGAGTTGTGTTGTCGACAATAGTGTGTGTACTTAGGGTGAGTGCAAAAGTCTCTCGAACGGACCAGGTGACATATCTATTGTACACGCAGGTCTTAAGTATGGGTATTTCTTTTTTGTTCTGACTAGGTTCCGGCTATTGGTTAGGATGAGAGGGGATCTGGTTGATTTGTACCCTAGAGAGAAAGGCGGGTCCGAGTGCATGGGTTGGATAAGGGCGAGGCGGGAAAGTTAGGGCAGACAGACTAAATGCTACAGAAAGCCCCATAGTATTCTAGATAACTGGTAGTTAGTTAATAAGAATCGAAAAGTTTGATGAAAAAAAAAGTGAAAAAAAAAAAAAAAGTCTCTCGAACTCGGTGCTTATAGGCTGAGTTTACTATGCGCATGCAAGTTGCCTGCATGCACTATTGGTTGATTGCTCCGTAATTTGGTGATGGAAAAAAGTCTGTCGAACTCTTGGCACTCTTCCATAGTGAGAAGAGGGGCTTCTATTCTACAAATTTAATATGGTATGGTGGTGACAAGAATGGCTTGTATTCTACAACTTTAATATGGAGTAGCATTACCGCTGACCATAATTATAGCTTCTAGTCACCTTCACATACTTCTGATAAGCTGTAACTGCCTCTCAGCCATGATGTTCCTCCATGCTATCTGTAACATAGTAATTAAAGTCTTTTCATCAGAGGCCCGCTCATGAATCTGGCCTAGTTCTTTCTCTATTTCTGCCCATAAAGCCTCAATCAGATTTAAATCAGGGGATTGTGGAAGGCAAGGAATGTAGTCAATCCCATTTTGCACCAGGTAGGCTTTTGCGTAACCCTGAAGCCGGGGAGCGTTATCCTCCACCACTCGTGTCCAGCCAGATTCCTCACATGCCTGATGCCAAAAGGGTATTAAGTATGGCACCATGACATTGTCCTGTATTTTGTCGAGTTAATAATACTGCCAGGAGGAACAATAGAGAGCTCAGACCTGGTCTCTCCACAAAAAGCACCCCAGACTATGATGCTTTTCCTCCCAGAACGCCAAACCTCATCAATACAGTCAGGATGGAATTCCTCCTCTGCAAGCCGAGTAACCCAAGGCTGGTGTGAGAACCTGGCTGTGCTGAATGTTGACTGGTCCATCCAAACAACCGTTTCCATTCCTCCTCCGTCCACTCTAAGTGTGCCCGGCACCGCTCCACCGACTTCAGTTTATTTTAGGCCTGTATACCCCACCTTTAAAAATATTAGTTAGAATACTAGCAAGACTACTGTAAGAACTAGAATAATTGGACCTCATGCTAAGACATCTAGAATTCCATCCTTTGGATTATCAAAAAAAAAAAACGGAATAAAAAAACAGAGTAAACGACACCTTTTCAGCACTCCGCCGAGACAAAAATAGAGAAAAAATACTGGATAATCCTCCGGGAAGCAGCTCTAATGTTCTAGCCTGAGGTCCAACTATTTCAGTAAAAGAGTTAAAATAAAGCTTAATTGTTACGAGGAAGATGCTTGTGGTATCCTATGGATGCCATAACATCCTTCACAGTTCGTACCGAGCAATCATATTCTAGCTCGATGATAACCTCCTCCCACTGCAGACGCCGAGTGCGTTTATCTTGTGTGACGAAGGCACGCAGCCGGGCTTTCTCGGCGTCATTAAAGATTATGGGGCCGCAAGATCGCGACCGGTTCGATGGTGAGCCCCATATCATGGCTCTCTGATATATTTTATGACATGTCCGGAAGTCTAAATTTATCTGAACCGCAATATTCTGTCTTTGGTGCGTCACGGTTGCCACTCTTTTATTTATTTTGTTACTTCAATACCTATCCTCCAGGTCATACTTGCTTTATCACGCAGAGTGATAATTTGCATCCTCTCATCCCGAGTTGTTTCCCAGCCCTTAGCACTCTGCCCTGCGTGCACATAATCCTGCCGATGGCCTTTTACCCTCATATCTCGTCACTCGATAGGGGATAAAATCAAAAAGTCAAAAAATAAACGGCCAATATTGTAATTTTACAGAGGCAGTGGTGATGCTTGATCAACTATAGATACAAAAACTCGTACTTAAATACTTTAGATTAGCTGTTAGGACATACTGACTAACAGCTACAGGTGGCGACAGGTTATTCGTTATTGGGTGAGACGCCTGCAACCAATGAGAAAAAGTTCGACAGACTAACCCACAACCCCCGGTACGGTTTATTTTGTTAACGGACAATACTTGGTTATGGTAGTACATCTAACGGGTACGATAATTGATATTATGGGATATAGTTTGGAACTACGATTCCGTATCTTCCTGCCTCTGCAGAAAGCCTGCAGCTCTTCATGCTGTGAGTTTGCTGTATCAAGGCTTTGTTAAAATGGCAAGGCCGGCCACTGTTGAACCAAGGTTGATCTTCCAATTGTTTTTCCCTTTTAACGCCACACTATGCTCCGACACCATGCCCTGCTGCACCTGTAATATAGTACGCAAAGACTCCTATGGTGGGGGACTCCTTAAACCGGACCACCGCGACATTAGTTTTTAGCTTACAAAAGATAGGTTAATATAGGTTAATACATCATTTCAACCGAATTAATATACAGTTACCTCAGGTCTTGGCATATTAACTGGTCTATTAACAGTAAATAATAGGGGTCTAAATAACTGCTTTCTGATAACTCAATCAAAACTTTATATTTTTGAAATCTGCTTCTATTACCTTGTTCTCCAGCTTCTAATCTATCACCTAATAGCTTTATATTTTTGATAGGTGCTGTTGTTCTGGAGGCTTCATCGTTCGAAGATGGGCGATCTTGGGGTTCAGAGTGGGTTGATTTAACGAGTCCCCCACCATAAATCAACCCTCTTCTGTAGTACTCGTATGCAGCTGCTCGCGTAATTCTCCAAAACTAACCAAATAAACTCTTTGCTCCATATACTTGTAAAATGAGATCCCCGGAGTCTGTTCTACAAGTCCCCCTCAAGAAGTACCTGACCATTTGGACGGAAAACAGGGATAATACAGGGATAATACAAGGATATTTCAGGGATATTTCGAGGATATTTCAGAGGTAAGACATATCTTAGAGGTCAGTGAACACCGTGTAACAGGGGTAATTTAGGCGAGAACTCCCTAAAATGGCGTTTACCCCACCCTATGTCCCGGTACTTGTTGCTGGGTACTTGTATCATAACCATTAGTGGTTTGTACAGGGGGTTTGTCCACCCTGGTGATCAGGTAGTTAGCGCATGGGCCCAATTCGAACAATATTAAATAATCTATCCCATAGCCTATCGAGACATTCAGTCCAGAGTAGAATGTTGAACACTAACCCATTTGAGCAACTGGGAGTAAATCTACGCGCATCCTCTCGTTTCCATCATGGCCATACTGAGCAGTACGGATTTCGCAGTATAATGAGACCTACACCTCTTTGTGCGCAATACGTTTTTCTTATCACGATTACTCAAGTGGGTTAGAGTTCAACAGTCTAATCTGGACTGAATGTTTCGACAGGCTATGGGATAAAGATGAAGAAATCATAACAACCATCATTTTAACTAGGGGTCGTTACGGGGCCTCTAGGGGCCTAAATATCATAGGCCACTATCCAAATTCCCCGTCCTGGCTGGCTTCCAGGCCCTTGGCATGTGCTCATTTTGCCCTTTCCCTCTCCCCTAAACCGCTGAAACATTCAGCCCCATTTAAAATGTTGAACACTAGCCTATTTGAGTAATTAGGAGTAAATCGACGCGCTCTTCATTGTTTCTATCATGGACATACTTGGGGTGAGAAAAGATATTGGGGCAAGACAAGCCAAGACCCGTGCTGGATTTTGCAAATACGGCTTAACCATCACCATTACGCATATATGTATTACCACATACTGCAATTCAATACAAAGTACCATAAAAGAAATTCTACCCTTGATAAATATTTCTGCCGTTTTGTTGTGCACCGGGGAGTCTCTACCTTTGTGGACAGTCGTTTTCAGTTATGGTGATGATGTGAGATTGGTCTGGTATCAGCCCATTGCAACCTACATGTGGGCTGTCCAGCTCAGTCACACTTGCAAGAGGACAACCCGGTCTTGGCTTGTCCCGCCACAACATTTTTTCTCACCCCAAGTACTGAGGAATACAGATTTCGCGGGATTCTGAGTCCTACGCCTATGGAAAACAATAAGGTTTTTCCTATCACGGTTACTCAAATAGCCTAGTCTTTAACATTTTAAACAGGGCTGAATATTTCAGCGGTTTAGGGGATGAGGGTGGTGGTGCACAAGATAGATCTAGAGTTGCTGATTTTAATCGCTTGGCTATTCTTTGTACTTGAATAAAATTTAGCCTAAGCTATGTTACTGCTATGCTAATGTATGCATGCGTGCCACATATGCATTCCTACACTCCGATAATTTCCTTATATTTCCTTCACCTATAGCGGTGCCTCGCTTATCTTCCCTTCTTCTCCTTTTCTTCTTCTCTAATAGCAACTTCCTGCTGTTCTGAGCTTGGCCACAGTTTATTGAACTTAGAGTCTCATTCCCTTGCCCACTCCGAGTCCTGATACATCTCAGCAGGCCAGAAACGAACCGAGCATCGTGTATCACTCAATCAAGTAAGTTTCTATGAATCTGGTTCAGCACTAAGATGATTATTATACTAAAACTCTGTCATAGGATTGACTTGGCTGTTGTTAGTTACGGGTCTTGCTCGTCTTTTTTGATCTCGCTTCTTTTTCTATCTTTCTCTCTCCTCTCTTTCTCTCTCGAGAAGCTGTTTTTCTTCAAAGTGAAGGAACCCAATGAAGCTAGTATTCATAAACTAATTCACCGCTTGGTGGCTTGCTACTGCTATGCAGCCCACCATGGCAACCACTGGAAAATCAAAGGTATATAGTTTTTTATCTCAATAAATAGTACTGCTACCCTATTGAAAATTTCTTGGAAGGTACTTGTAAATATGGAGAATCAGAATCTGCAGTGTTGATTTAATAATAATGAAAAATGTCTCTTGTATACTCACTTTATTTTGAACTGAGTGAAATAGCTTCTTGCTTATAATTATAGTAAAGAAAATTGAAACTAGTTATATAAATCATGGTTTAAAAATAATAATGAGATCCCATAGATCTTGTATTTGATGAATGAAGAGCTTTGGTATTTGTGTGTAGGAATTGGGGAAGGTATAGTGACTCTAAAACGTGATATAGGGAAATATGCATCTTATAAACCTAACCAGATAATATCTCTATATGGGGTTTATGTAATCTCAATATCCTTCGTCATCCAATTCAATTAAGTGTTCTAAGCTAGTATATGAACTTTAAGACAGTTGGTTAAGCCTTGCAAATGTTATTCCATTATTATTGAAATAGAATTTAGAGGGAAATACTATTCGCCATCAGCAACCATGTATGCTACATATGCAGGATAAGGCTTAAAGCTCTATTATATTGTGTAACCAACTCGTTAAAACTAAATTATAAACCTTAACCACCTTGGGTGTCAGAATTAGGAGATTTCACCACTCAACTCCAAACTCACTAAATCTTTCTTATAACATATCATCTTTTCTGAGTCAAGTGTTGCAAACTCCTAATTCCTAGGCCCAGGGTGGCTCAGGTTTATACTATAGCTTTAACAAGACGGTGAGACCATATACTAGAGCTTCAAGCTTTATCCTGAATGTGTAGCTTACATGGTTGCTGCTGGAGAATCTTATTTCTCTCTAAATTCTATTTCAATAACAATGGAATAATATTTGCAATGCTTAACCAACAGTCCTGAAAGTTTATATACTAGCTTAGAATACTTAATTGAAGTGCATCACAAAGTATTGGAACATTATATGGACCACATATGCAGATATCACCCGATTAGATTTATAAATATACATATTTTACTCTAGTAGCTTTTAGACCCATAATATCTTCCCCAATTGCTACAAACAAATACCACAGGTGTTGATACATCACATGCAAGATCCATGAGATGTTATTATTATTTTTAAACCATGTTTTATATGGCTGGTTTCAATTTTCTTTACTCCAATTATAAGCAAGAAGCTATTTCACTCAGTTCAAAATAAAGTGAGTATACAAGAGGCATTGTTTATTATTATTAAATAAACACTCCAGATTCTGATTCCATATTTAAAAGTACCTTTCAAGCAATATTCAATAGGGTAGCACTACTATTTATTCAGATAAAAGGGATATACATTTGATTTTCCAGTAGTTGCCAGGGGGAGCCGCATCGCAGTAGCGAGACACTAAGCTGTGAATTACGTTACGGCTCTTATTTGATCTTTGGTTTCTCTCTTGTTCTCACCTTGAGTAAAACTCTTCCTACACTTTACGTACTCAGCAAGGGGCGGTGCCCGCACTTTATTCCTGGCCATAGCTTCGAGTGTTCGGCTGGCCACAGGTTATTTGCAACAGGGTGTAAGGAATAGCAGGTTGGTTTTTCAAGAAAAACAAAAGGTATATCCACCTACAGCTAGCGGGAGAGTGTATCTGAGATTAGGTTAGAATATAGAGGAAGTTATGGGTTTGTAAGCAAGCTACTCTCTGCTATTAGGCTAGCTAACGCTTACGTTATCTATTTCTAAATCAGTGTGCTAAAAATGAAAACAATAGAAAGGTACTTTGGCTAAGCAGAAAAATAGACAGTCAGGGCACAAAAGAGAAATACAAAGTCAAGATTTTCAACTGCCCTTGATCTCTGTTTGGGTAGACATGAATGGTTTATTCGCCTCCTGCCGTGTACTGTGTTAAAGGTAAAGGGCAGTGACCTTGGTCTCAGCTGGTTGGGAGTTTTCCCTTATGTGCGGCTTTTATTCGATCCTCTCTGTTGCGAGTATCTCTTAGCATATTCTTTCGACTTCGCTCGAGGCAAAATCTAACCCCATTTGTAAAGCGACAAGGAAATGGGGAGTGAGGAGGGTCACCCCCTAGGATAGAACGGCCACAGGGCCGAGTTTGTCTTGGAAAAGTATCGGACAAAGCTTTTTGTCCGGCGCGGCAACGGCAACCCCACTCCCACCTTACATTTATTACCTATACAATCACAACTGCCTAGAATGAACTAAAAATCTATGTACATATCCAGTAGATATAAGAAAACTTCCATCTAAAACTTTAGAGAAAAACAATCAATACTTTGTATACCATCCCTTTGCATCTAAAACAGCACCCACTCTCCTAGGCATAGACTCCCACATGCTTTCCAAAAAACCCCCTTCAATATGCTGAGTCCAAACCACATCAAGGGCTTCTGCTAGACATCTTCCAATAGTATCTGACCCCCCTTAGTCTTGTGAATATTGGGAATGCGGTGGTGTAGCTTTTCCTTCAAACTCTTCCAACAGTGCTCAATAGAATCGAGGTCTGGGAAATTGGGTGGCCATTCCATAACCTCTATGTTGTTTCCTGCAAACCAACCCATAGTATCTCTTGCAGTATGTATCCTTGCACTATCCTGCTGAAAGATAGGATCCCCAACTGTGTCCTCCACCTCCTGCCAGACATCAACCAAGCCATCCTCCAAAACTCCTATATATACAAATCTATTCACACTCTTGTCAAAAATAGGAATCAGAGGACCCTTATTTTTACCCCAAATACAAGCTCATACCATCAACTTTATCCCAGGTTCTTTTGTAACCCCATGAATGCAGTCTTTATGCCACTTTTCCTCCGGTGTTCTGAATACCCAAATAACATTGGCATCTTTGGACTTTTCAACCATGCATTCATCACTAAAGATGACCCCCTCAAAGTCCTCCTGTGTCCAATCCTTATACATCTTGGCCCAAGCTAGCCTCTTGACAGCATGCTCATCCTTCAGAAATGCTCTTTTCCTGGCTCTCCACTTCTTGATGTTCATTGATGCTGAAGCTCACTTGATGGTCTTGACTGAGGCATCTGGTCCAACCTCATTGCGCAATTCTGATAAGAGGAGGCGGTGTGCCTTCTTAGACTCTCTGACCAGGCGGCAATGGGTTCTGGTATCGATAATTTTGTGTCTTCCAGGCATTGGGAGGTTTTTCACATCACCCCTCTTTTGGAACAGGTTGTAGAAACTTAGAACAGTCCCTTGGGACAACTTAAGATCTTTCCAATTTCAGAAAAAGAGAGAGATTTTTCTTTCAAGGCAACAATTTGCCCTTTCTCAAACTCTGTGAGATTGCCAGTCTTTTCTGGAGGCATGGTTGTTGAGGGGTGGTTGATCGTTGAGGTGGGGTTTTTTGAGGGGTTGCCCGGTTGCCGCCGATCGGACAAATGGCTTTGTCCTAGTACTTTATGATACTGTCGCTCACAATGAGTAACATTCATATCCTTTCCGAAGCAACGATTTTTAAGCTCTCTTCCGGGATTCCTGTTTTATTGTACCCGACGGTCGAATACAAGGACGCATAATCACTTGAGCTTTACTTTCAGTTCTACCTGCCGTTCTCCCCTAGGCACTACAGAATATTATACCAACTCGCGGAAACAAAGGTAGAGCAAAGGGTAAGAAAAATTGGCATATCAAATCAATTCAAAGCAAAAATTAAACACAAAATTCACGAACGCAAGAGGCGTACTCAGTGTCGCATTCCCAAGTTACGAGTCGGTAGTCATGGGACATTACTCGCTACTGCTTCGGGTTGGGACTATTGAGTGGGGCTTCCTGATATGTACCGTACTTTCTACTTCTTCGAGTGAGAGACAACTGGTCTAGATTTTTTACTCTCGCTCCAAAGCGGTTCGTATCCAGCTTGCCCCACCTACTCTAACTAGAAGTGAGGTGATCTAAAATAATTTAACTGCGAGACAAGTAGGGAAAGCTCCCTGCCTAAAAAAAGGCAAAAAGTATCGCAAAAGGTAGCCGTTCGGCCGGACTGAAAAATATTAAAAAACACCCTTCAAAAATAGGCCGACCATAACGGAGGAGTTAACTTGAGCGACACCGCATACTGTTCCATGGTTTGTGAGCCTACGGTAAATGCCCAAATTATGGATAAAGTTGGTAACCCACTACACTATGATAGCTATGAGAGCAACAGGAGGGTGGTAAGCGACTTAAGTTAGGCCATTGGCTAGTTGACACTAGCAATAGCGACCCTCAAATATTCACAAGTTGTCATGGTCGAGATAGTTCAAGGGGCTGTAAGGATCACGAGAAATATTTGTTCCAAAAAGGGCACGGCTTTGGTATAAAACGGCTACTAAGACGACTTTTTTATTTTTGTAGGGCAAACATCGATGCGCCGCCACAAACAAGATTTTCAAGGTTTCCCCCACTCCTGGAGCTTCACCACATACGAGAGTCAAATACTATGGACACGGATCAGTTAAACTTCGTTTCCGATTTTGTTTCTCTGCCATCCCCTAGGAATGATGGGAGTACTAGTTCACAGAAACCAATACGAGTGGAAAATGGGAGATGTTGTGCAAAGTTGCAAACATTGAAATTAATTTTAAAAAAACGAAATAATTTAACCTCATACTGCATCGAAATTATCAAGACAAAAACCACCACCGAACCACAAGGGGCGATCCACAAACTTCGTCCGATAACTCTCTGGATCAGCGGCTATTCTCCACGCCATACAGTAGCCGGTGATACCCTATGCTTGCTCCTCATATGAGCAACTAGATTGTCATATCGCTTGATCCCATTCTCACCAACATTCTCGCATCCCTGCACCGGACAGTCAAAACGCTGAGCAAGGTGGATTACTTCATAGTCTCGGTTGAGCGCCTGCTTCGTGCTGAATGGGGTTTGTCGGGTGCAGTCCGGGGCACTACAAGCGTAGGAGCGACGGGAGCAAAAGTGTGGACCACTTCTTTTGGTTAGTAGATGTTAAGGATAAACATAAATTTGCGCTAGAAGGGGACACCAGCCTGTTTCCCGAACATCTGGATGACCCACAAAAGACTTTGTCTTTGGGAAGGATTAGGGTGGTGAGGGTATTGATCGGGTTGTAAGCGAGTTGTAAGCGAGGACACCATTGGCAGATCCGTTGGGTTGATCTTCACAGGCCGCATGGCGGAGTGATGGGCCAAGAACAGAATAGAAACCATCATCGAGTGGATAAAGGGGAAGCCGTCCAAGCTCTGCAGGAAGAGGTTGTGCAATCCCGGCTGCATCAACACACACCAGATGCCAAGTGTCGCCCAATGCGCAATGAAAGGTCCTTTACTCGTAATGTCCTGACGTTTGTGAACACGACCACTATTGCATGATGCCAAGATCCGCGCAAAAAAGCTGAATTTTGGCGTTATGCAATAGCAGTTGTGTTCACAAACGTCAGGACATTACGAGTATAAAGCCATGTTAGCCCCAAAAAAAAAAACTTACGCAGAATCCATTTTTCAAATATAGTGCTGATGATGTGCCAAGAAATTAGCAAAGTGGAGCAAGAGGGGACAGGGGACTTGCTTGGATTTAAAGAATTTACCCGTCAGAATAGTCCTATGCGTGAGCATCGTCTAAGTATGCGGTACCTTTTCCAAACCAATCATACGCGACAAAAACGAGCCTGTGGCAGGGATCCATTGAGAGCTTTGCACTGCATGATTGGCATGATTATTGACGTTGGGGGAGATGATCTGGAAATGTGATTGCGTGGCTCTCGTTTCGTCTCTGCAGCAAGCCTGCAGCTCTTCATGCGTTAAGGTTTTTGTCCCAAGACTTCACCCTGAATGGATTAAGCCATCTGCTCATGAGCCCACCTCTCGACCAATTGTTTTTCTATTTTAACACCACACGCGGCTCCTGCCCGAGTATCATACTACTAGCGCTTGGGCACACCAGGTCCTGCAGGCGAACTCTCCTAATCTACCCTTCCTTCTGGTATGCAGCCACCGAGTAAGCCAACCCAATCAATCTGCTGGACTCTTTGCCATTTTTTAGGGTGCGTTCGGTTAACTACTGAACGGACCGTTCGAGTAGAGAATTTAGAGGGTTGCACCGTAGCATCGAACAGGGCCGTTCAGGAAGAAGATTTGGTGCTCGGTTAGTGTTGTGCAGGAGCCGAGCGGACTCGAGTCTCTTGGCAACGGGTCTCTTGGCGGCTCTTGGCGGCTCGAACAGGGGTCCACGAGCCGACTCGCCTCTAGACTCGAGCATCTTGGCGGTTTCTTGGCGGCTCGAGTCCAGGTGCGACTTAGGCTCGTGGACAACACTAGGGCAGGCCCACAAGCGGTCTTTGAGGTGAACATAAGCCTCTCGCACGCTGGTAACCCCCCAACCACTAGTCTAGTACAGTGTAGTGTAATAACAAAATGGGAAAACAATTACGGGATAAGCGGCGTGGTCCTCTGCTGCAGGCTAATGGTTTTTTTCCTGCAGCATCTTGGCACGGCGATAACTCTCAGAAGCTTCATGCAGGTGCCCCATTTTTAAGTGATGAACCACATTGCATGCAAGCGAAACCCCTCCTTGAGGACCTATTCGCAAATAAGGTACGAGTAAGCCAAAAGAGCTGCAGGCTTTGTGCAGAGAAAGGAAGATGGTCACTCAATCACCATCCCTGACAGTTGGGTTGTCAGCAGTATCAGTGGTCAGGCTGGTTGTATGTTACCATCAGGTTCCCAGCGGATCCCTGCCACAGGCTCGTTTTTATCTTTATTGGTTGGTTGGATCGAGGCTTGCATATGTATCAAGCTCTGGGATATAACGTGATTTATGGGGATGCGGCTCACGAGAGGGATGTGGCTCACCCATGGCAACCACTAGACTACCAAATGTATAATTAATTATCTATATAAATACTAGTAATACAATATTGAAAATTTGTCATAAAGTACTTTTAAATATAGAGATTCAGAATATCTAATTTTTATTTAATAATAACAAAGTATTCTTCTGGTATACTCAGTATATTTACAAATAGTTTATAAATTGTGTTGAATAGAATAGTGAGTCTAGAAAATTGAAAACCACTACAAAAATCATGGTTGAAGTAACTAAGCAGATTATATAGATCTTATATTTGATATGAAAGCTGCTTTGGTGGTGAGTGATATCTTTTTTATGTTAGGTTGAGACTATATAAAAGAATAAAGACAAATATATATCTTTTAAACTGAATTAGAAGATATTTGCTTATAGGATTTATGTAATATTCCAATACTTTGTACTATACTTCAATAGGATGATCCAAGAGGTAATATAAACTTGCAAGCCACTTGATACTGTATTGCAAATTTTATGCTACAGTTCTAGTAACCTATTTATACACAAAATACAATTCTCAGACCACAACTATTGATATTACTCATGCAGGATTAGGCTAAAAGAGCCATCATCAAGTCTACTCATATAGTTAAAACTATACAAAGAGTTTTATGCAGTTTGGCTTTTGGATTTAGAGATTTCAGATGTGAATTCCAGAAATACTCAAGTTTGATCTTGATTTCCAGGTTTCACGTATAGAACCTGAAGGCCTTGTCCATACCTGTTCAAACTTGCTATTCTTGCTTATAGTGGCATCATAAAGTGGATCATTCAGTGCTGAATTCACATCTTAACTCTCTAAGCAGATATCTGTTACAAACAGTTACTCGGCAAGGCAGATTTGCCCATGATTAATAATTATTAATCATGGGTTTGTTATGTTTGACGCTATGAGATCAGTAAACTCATAGGTTTTCACATGACGATGCAATAGAGTATTATTGGTTTATTGTTATTGGTTGTTTAGTGACATGACTCATGTTTGTGGTCAGATGGTTTATGTATTTCGCACAAGATTCATAGTTATGAGTCATGGGTTTCGCACATGTGACCCCTTTAGGGCGCATGACTTGGTTTATGCGTTTTGATTGGTTTAGGCATATTTGGCAGTTGACTCGTGAGAGTGAGCTGATAGTTTTCACACTATGACTTATTAGAAGTCATGAGTCGCGTGATGAGGGTTATGAGTCATGCAGGGTTAGGGTTGAGGGTAAAACCCTTATATAAGGGCACCTTCGAGGCTTGGGATTTGGGTGCCACCGGCTGGCTTACTGCCTAATGTTCCCCATCCTCTCCTACGATTCCGACCTGTACACCCCAACCAAAGGCCTACAAAGTAAGATGGATGCCCATTGGTGTCAGGTTCAGAGATCCGTCACAAACTGTTTCCAGTCAACCTCGATTCTGGTCCTGGCCACGGAGTCATGCCTTCAACCTCTTTGCGTCCTTCTCAAACACAAGAGGTATATGGCCACCCTGCGCCTCATCTTCTCCCTCCCAGGAATCAACCCTGCCTCAGCCCGCCTGTCCAGGACCTTTCCATCCCTCCGTAAAGCAAGGGCCCCCGACTCTCATCGGATACTATGCACACACCTGAACCCCAACCTCATGCCACTCAATTTGAACACCCTCCTCCCCTCCCTCCCAGTCCGTACTCATCTCCCGGTGGACGCTCTGGTCCACCTCACCCTGCCCCCCCTGAACGGTCTGTCATACGCCCAGCTCATCAACTCCCCACTCGCCCGCAATCTCCCCTGCCTTCCCAGCGAGGAGATCATGGCCAACACCTCTTGCGCCCGCAAGCGCTAGGCCCGTTCACAGATGATAGAACACTCGTGCTTCATCCCCCTCCCCGACTACTACAGGTATCCACTTTGCCCGAAACCATATCCATTTATTGGTCTTGGGAAGTTCTTTGCTGGCCGCATCCACCACCAGAGGAGAGTGCAGAAGAGCTACCTGGCTTCTCACCCATCCTGGCACAACGCTACCGACTCAACACTTTACCCTCCATGTGGAGACGAGCCTCAGTCCTTCATGCCCACTATCCTACAATATCCCCCCAAGGCCACAGCGAGACTACGCCACCTCCAAGGCGTCTCTTCAGTGGGCCCTGACGCTCCCCTCTGGTCTTCCTCGTCTCTCCTTCTTTCCCCTGCTGCCTATATTAAGTGCCCCGGTCCCGCCTTTCCTCCAGACATGACCTCTTCTCTCCCTACCCCCCCCGCCTGCAGGGTTTTACCATAATCCCCTGTTGGCCCCCACTCTGAGAACATCCTGGCCTCTCCTTCTCCGCACCCCCTCTGAGGTGTTCCCTGGTGATGGAAAAAAGTGTTATCTCCTTACCTCAGCAGAGGAGTTTTGTTGGGGGTAGCCAGTATGGTAACCTATAATACCGGAGTAGGCCTTGTGCTGGAATAGTTTCATCGATGGAGAATCTTGTCTTGGAAGGCTAGTAGTAAAGTGTAAGTAAGTTACTCGCGTATTGTAAAGATCATAAGGTAATAATAGTTTGCAACTTATTATTTGATAAGATCTTTTTTCCGGTGCATGATTCTTCTGTTTTAAGCGAGGGAGGCACTTTGACATTTATGTTCTGCCTCTCAGTGTTCGCGCACTACATGTCCTAACCATAGTAACTAAGTATCGACCGAACAATGTTCTCTAAACTCGTAAGCGTGGACACCTATTGACACTGATAACTGTTTGACTCCATGCTCATATTATGAAGACTTAGACTACTGTATCATCGTGTGGGTCTGTCAGTCCCGCGGATAATAGGTCAGTCTAGACTACACGTAGCCGACTAATGCCAATGTAATAATATCTGATCATCAAAAACCGTATATGAAGCGGCCAACTTCAAAGGCGTCAGACTATTCAATGCGCAAGAGTCCGTCACTGTCTGCGCATCACTTTTCCGAACTGACTTGTGGCAGCAATCGCTCGAATTGCAATTTGCGATCACTATCTTATGTTCAGAGTGACAGGTTCGGACCGGGCCTGTAGCTCTCCGCTATATATCATCTGCTATCATCATACGATACTTTACTTAAGTCTGTATTCTGCTTCTGTTCGGCATCTTGGGGAACTCTCGTTCCTACCCTATGGGCATCCTTAAACGGGAACGCAGACTTAAATCTCACAGACATTCTTGTGCTATTATCGCCGTCACTTTTTTCTGACTTGTTGCATAATTATACTATAACTAACAATAACTATGACGCGGCTGTGAATCGAACACGTCACCTTGTAGTCGGAGGCACGTGACTATCATCTTACGCTAGACCGAGATAGATTTCTTGTAATTGTACTTTGACTACTTGGTACGCAGGGCTCTGTGCATGAGCCGTATCGGTTGGCATTCTTGGCATGCCTAACAGGTTATTTAGCTATTGCTGTGATTTTACTTTGCTTTGTTAACCATATGTTTGGTGACCTGTCGAGTCCTTGACACTCTTAGAGATGTTCGGAGATGGTTTTTCTTTTGTTACTATGTTTTGAGATTGAGTCTTTGTTTACGCCATAACTAGTGCTGCATGTGAGTTCTTGTACCGTAACAATGAGTACATGATGTAAAAAAAAAGTAATAATAAAAATAAAAATAAAAAAAGAAGAATAAAGGCTTGGGATTTGGGTCAAGCTCCTCGCTCTCTACCACCCACCCCCTACATTCTACATAAAGGCACACCCCGCTTTGCTTACAGGAGGACAGACCACGTCTCGCCCCTTTACTCCCTCTCCTGATGGAGATCCAATCCATCCCGACTGGCAATCAGGCCCTGGCTGCTACCATCTCCCAAGCCAGCACCCCCCACCTTCAAGAGCCCCCATCACCATCCCCCGCTATCTGCCCATCCCCCTCCCTCGCTTTCCTAGCTGAGATTTGCTCACAGACAAGGAATAGCGTACAACTCAACCCTGACCTAGTCCAGGACCGCTCGACCCAAGCCCTCCAAACAATTACGGCCGGTGAAGGGTCCACCCTCGCCATCCTGCGTGCCACAGTCTCCGGCATTGTGGCCAGTAGTACAACAGAGCTC
>Ga0307507_10003986_pt1 | contig 27100 bp, 4 predicted proteins | sample 7_EM_MG_FD_207223 | JGI IMG/M metagenome (GOLD analysis project Ga0307507, IMG submission 207223) | Populus trichocarpa ectomycorrhiza microbial communities from riparian zone in the Pacific Northwest, United States - 7_EM | ecosystem: Host-associated > Plants > Roots > Unclassified | place...
TAACGGGAAGGCTAAAATAGGCCCTAAATAGTGCCTTGGCTTCCTTTACCGCCTACTAAGCCGCCGCCGATCAAAAATATTCGGACAGTAAAGTTACTGCCAAGAGTTACTGTCCGGATCCTGTCCGCAAGTCTAATAGGTATCTTACTAGGAGAAAGAGGTTTCCTATATTCTATTTTGTGCTTTCCTTTTTCTATTCTGTTTTTACTTTACTTTTGTTTGGCTATTCTTCTATAGTATAAAACATTAGGGGACAACGTTCTTAGTAAGGGAGGTATGTAGTGGTGTAGATTAGACGTCGCCTACTGTCTTGGCATTTTCCTGTATTTATAGAGCCTTTGGCTTCCCTCCTTAATTATTACTAACTTACCAGTTTACGGAATATATTCTTTTCTTTCTTTCTTACTAACTGCTTTCTATTAATTAATTCTGACTGATTACGACTAACTAATAGATAGATAGACAGACAGCACCTTGACTTTCCTATTTAAGAGACACCGTACCCTTCCACAATACTACTTATATATAGTAAATAATAAACGTTTAATAGAAGTTTGCTATACCTAAAAAAACCTATATATCTCTAAATATTATAGGGTAGGGCTATTTCCTAATAGTGTCTACTTAGCTTTTCTCTATTAATACTCTATTAACACTAATAATAAAACTTAGAAAATTAATGCTAGTAGTATAGAATGTACATTTTTTTTAGGTTTATATAGAGCTTATATTCCCGCAGTCTTTCTAGTACTATTTATATATAGTACGTATATGCTTTATAGTTATTAGAGTAGACTATATATATTGTGTCTAATAGGCTTAATAATGCCTTATTAATATAGGCCTGAAATATTACCGGTGTGTTAGTAAGCCCAAATAGCATTACCAGGTACTTAAAGTGGCTATACTATATTTAGAACGCCGTTTTCCATTTATCGCCAGCTTTAATTTAGATTTAATAGTATATATCTTTTAGATCCAATTTTATAAATATCTTTATATCTAATAGTCTGTTAATAAGCCCCCCTATTAAGGGTAGCAGGTAGTAATTTTTTATAGTAATCCTATTAAGCGCCTAATAGTTAATATAGAGACGCAGGGTCCTATCCTTTTTAGGTATAAATATAATTAGTACCCCTACTAGGCTTATAAAAGGCTAAACCTATCCTTTCTAAAGATTGTCCACTATATATTAATATAATACCGCCAGCTTGTTTTCTAATAAGTTATATAGTGGTCTAAAAGGAGGTTGCTTATCCCCTATATCTATTTTATAATTAACTAATATCGGATTAAGTAAGGTTTGTATAGCTTCTTTATTAGAAATATCCTCTAAGTCTATATATTCCTATAAAATTTCTAGTTCCTTAACTATATATAGCCGGACATCTAAAAACAAATTCCCTATATCCCTATTTTTAGTATTAAGAGTGGCATATATAGTATACGCCTACCCTTTCTCTTATATATAGTTTAATAAAGTCTTTTAATCTTTAACTATAATACGTAGTTAAAACTTCTGGTATTAATATAAGGCTAAAGGCCAATTAATATCTGGATTAACTTATTAAAGCCATAGGTATCCTAAAATAAGGTTATACCCCTTAATTTCTATAGCGTAAAAGCGTATCTCCTACGTATCCTATAGACTATTATAGTCCTAGCTAGCTACAGAAAAAGTTTATTCCCTATAATATAGAATCTGGTAGCCTTTAATACTTTAAATAGTGCGCACCTATAAGCCACTAAGGTCTAAATCTAATTCTTTTACTAGTAATTAAGAAATAAACTCTATAGTTACGCTGCTGTTTATAAGGCAGTCTTGCATTACCTATTTATTATTAACTTAAATACAGATAGGAATAACTATACAGCAGCTTACTCCCTTTTTTTCTTTCTAGCCTAGTATAAGGTGTAATAAAGCCTTGTAGGAAACACCATGGTAGACTTATTAATGGGTTAGGTGTATAGGTAAATAGGAGGTTAATAATATAACAAGTATAAATAATAACTGGTGGAGTGGTTGCCTAATAGATTAACTCTAATTATATTTTAAGATTTACTATAAGGAAAGGAACTATCTAGGTAGGGACTGTGGTCCTTTAAATACACATCTATACACCTAAGAAAGTTATTGCTCTATCTACTCTATTTACTCTATCTGCTCTATTATAAATTATATAGATTACATAGATTACGCTATATAATCTCACTTACTATTTCTTATTATATAGCTCCACTAGTTCTATTCTAGACTATGCCCTTATTAACTAACTAGCTTCCTTTAACTTTTCTTTAAGTAGTTATAATATTATACTTAAAGCGTCTATAACACTATCTCCCTCCTCTTTATTTTTGTCCTTAAGGATTTCTAATATCTCTAAGTTATCTACTTGAGGTATAATATCCGCTTAATTAATTAAATTAATATCCTTACTTATTATACCTAAAGCTTCTTCTTCTTCTTCTATAGCTTATTAGTCTTATACCGTTACTATAATATTATTTCTTAGTAAAGTAATACTATTTCTATATTCTCGTTATGCGAAAAAGGGGTTAGTTTATGTTATATTAGCGAGTCCCTTATCTTAGCAACCCTTTTTATATTTAGAGTGCACTAAAGCAAATATTTAATTATCCTGTAATATTTGCTCTGTTTTTAATACTAAGTATACGCATCCTATTACTTTTAATAGTCTTTAAGTACCCTTATTAATTACTGCTAGGGTCTTAGGCTTAATCTGCCGCTGTAAAGCTTAATAATAAACTCTTAGTAGCGTTAGCTAAGCATTATTATTTTTGTAATGCTAAATAAGAGGCTGCTAATGCCTAATAACGTACTCTGGACTTTTATTTGGCTATATCTACTTAGTTAATTTATCTTAAAAAGGTTTATAAGAAGGTGCGTTTTAAGGAGTAGAAACTTATAAAATAAGGTCTTTAGGAACTTAGTAATAAAAGAACGGATTCTCTTTTAATAGAGAGGGAAATAACTCTAAATGCCTTCGTAGGTGCTCCTTTTAGGTCACCCTTAGGTGACTTATTTTTTAGTAATCCTTTTTTAGTAATGCTGCCTAACCCTTTCTCTTTTAATACTTCTATACCTTTCTTATAGCGTTTTTTAAGTTATTTAGTAGCTCTTAGGTAGTCTTATTATAGCCTATCTACTTTACCTTATACTACGTTTTATTATTAACGTCCTTATAACTAATAATCTTTAAAACTTCCCATTTGTCTTCCTCTTATCCTCTATATATATCTACTTTATAAACTAGTGGTTTAATACTCCTATATGCTAGTTCTAGTATTATAATATGCTGTATAGAGTAGATCTTAATTTTCTTTAATAAGTTAAGTCTATACGTAACCTTTAAGATCTTTACCTTAACTGTAAATAGTCCTAATCTAATATAGTCCAATTTCTTACTTAGTTGTTAATTCTTAAATTTTTTATATAGTAGCTATACTTTATCTCCCTCCTTAAGATCTGGTCCCTTAGATCTCTTAGTATTATAGTACCTTTTTATTCTTACCTGTATTAGTTTAGCTGTTTCTTTAAGATAATTATAAAGATTTATTAAGTTCTCCATTCTTTCTTTAGCTATACTACTTATTTTCTTTATTTATTATAGTAATAACAATGTTCTTAGCCTATACCCGTAATTTACCTTAAAAGGTAATATGCCTGTCCCTTTCTATAGTATTATGTTGTATATAAACTGTATAACTAGTAGTAACAATACCTAATTATTTTATGCGTGATTAATATAATGCCTTAAGTACTATTCTAATATCTGGTTTAGTTTTTCTATTTATCTATCCATCTGGAGATAGTACACTATTAACGTTACTGCTTAAACCCCTTACTTAGCTAAGAATATATCCTAGAATGCTGCTATAAATCTTAGATATCTATTTAATATAACTTTTATTAGTGCTCCATGTCTTATAAATACTTCTTTAATATAGATTTTAGCTATATCCTCTGCTAATATTTCTTCTATACACGCTATAAAGTAACCCTACTTAGTTAACTTGTCTACTATTACTAAGATTACATTATAATCTTGTCCGGTAATAGGATCTCTTAACTTTAGTAGCTTTATAATACAGTCCTGTAATATAACCTCCTATAGTCTCTTTGGTATTTTAGTAGGTTATAGCCCTCTATATAGGTTATACCTTATTAGTTTATTTCTTTAACAATCTAGATATTCTTTTATAACTTATTTTGCTATTCCCTAGATTCCTTATATAATATACTCCTTTTAAAGTCTTAATACTAAGCCTATAGCTCCGTTATGTCCCTAAGTTATTTTCTTATAGAATTTTCTTATAAACTCCTCTATAATTGCCTTTGGCATATATATAGCCTCTTAGTGCTTATACTGCTCTAAATCTAAATTCTTACTCTATACTTTCTGGATCCTTTATATCTATATACTCTTAGGTGCTTTATAACTCTAACTTTCCTCTTTAATTGCTACAACTTTGGGATAATTATACCAAGTAATATTCTATAAGCATCTCTGCCTATCTAACTTGTCTTCTATTTAGTTCCTTTATTATTAAAAATCCTATTAGATTTTTATAGTCCATCTTAACTATAAATGGGTTCTCTATACCTTATAAGAATGCTCTCTATTTCTTAAGTACTGCAACTATACCTAATAACTCCTTATTATAGATGTCGTAGTTTAACTCTAGCGGTATTATCTTTTAACTATAGTGTTACGGCGCTGGTGGAAAACGGTACTGGCAAATTGCCATTACGTGACCAGAGGATTGTATATAGCTTCGAGCGGTGCTTCCGTTCTTCCCCTTTCCTTTCTCTAGCTTTGGATCCTCGTTTATAGACAATCCAATCATACAGGCTTGTGCGACCCTCTTGCCGTACTCGTGCCTTAATTAACCGAGTCGCTAACATTATCCAAAGCTCGTCACTACTCTTCTTTCCTAAAAAGGAACTTAAAAATATCTATAAGGCCATAAACAGGATAAGGACACAGAATAGGACCCTAAGGACATCACCAGGACCATAAGGATAGGACAGACCCCTAAGAACCAAAAGAACACAAACAGAACGCAAAACCTAAGAATAGGACACGCACGGACCAGAACCCCTAGGAAATAAACAAACACCGGAAATTACCTAATACCCCTACTATTATGCCAAGAAATATAGCAGCTGGCAAAGCCACTATAGGACCCGTAAATACCTCTAATAGTAAAATAGTCGCCATCTTAACCCCCTAGAAAGAGCTTATAGCAGCTAATACCAAAATTAAACGGCTTTAAGAGCTGCTTGAAACTAGAAACACCCCTATACCTAGTAAGAAATTATCAGACACCTAGAGACTTGCTATAGTCCTTAAGGCCCTAGCCTAATATACAGCCTTAGCATTATTGCGGTCCGTAAAGGTTATAGACCCCCTATTACTTACAGACGGAACTAACCCTATATTTAATAATTAGAAGCTTTAACTACAAGATAAGCTTAAAGTTAATATAGACCACTTCCCTACTACCTAAGCTAAAATGGCCTATATCTTTGGCCGTACTGGCAGGGATGTATAGACGCATTTATGTCCGCGATATACCCAGGACTTAGCAGACCCCTTCCTCTCTAGAAAAGAGATAATTAACCACCTATCTTCTATTTATAAGGACCCCTATAAGATACAGAACGCCCGCCTTAACTATAAAGCCCTTAATATAAAAATGACAAAGACCTTCTTAGTTTTCTAAACTCGCTTTTTATACCTAGCTGGACAGGCTTAAATCCCCTAGGAAGATTTAATACTAGACCTCTTTAATAAGCTTACCCTAGACCTATAGCGCGCTATACTGCCGGTTTATACTACCGTATAGACGCTAAAGGAACTTATAGACTAGTGCCTAGCTATTAACTAGGGCCTCTACTAAATTAAGGCATATGCTAAGTGGTATAAGACTAGAAGCTCTGCCAACTAGAATATAAGTACTATAAAAACAGGCCACAGCGCCCTAGTAAGATCTATAATCCCTACAGCACCAACTATACCACCTACCGTTAACCTAGCAGCTAGCCATATAGCTAGCCCTATAGCAGGTCCGGCAAATACTTAACCTATATATAATAACCCCTATAAATAGGCCCTTAGTAATTAAGGAGCCTACCTTTTATATAGCTAGAAAGACCACTTTATAAAAAACTGCCTATAGCGGTAAAGATAAATAAGGTCCTATTAATTTAGGAGGATAGTATAGAGTTAAAAAAAGAGGAACCCTAAAGCAAGATTCCTCTCTAGGGTTAAAAGGAATTAACATATTATATGTTAATTTAGGTCAGCTAGTTAGTGGAAGAAGCTGCACTATCCCTTATACTTTATTCTGCAATAGATATTAAGTTTTAACCTCTACTTTAGCTAACTCTAGAGCAAATGCCTTTACCTTAATAGATATATAGTATGCTATAAAGCTGGCTGACTTTTTAAATGCACCCCTTAAAGAACTACCCCAACCAATTCCTATTTACGGGTATAACGGATGGATAGGACTATCTATTATAACTATCTTGCGGATTTACCTCCGTGTAGACGGATAAAGGTAGTATAACGTCCCCTTTCTTATTATGGACCTAGGAAGCTATAATATAATCTTAGGAAGAAAATGGCTAGCCTATTTAGGCTTACAGCTTAACATACGGAGTAGATGGCTTGTCTGGCCCAAAACCCTACCCCTAATACCTTCTTTTATAAAGGAAATCAGCATTATAATAGAAAATCTTATACGGCTATAGATAGACACCGTTTACTAGGCTAATGCCATGCATAGGGACTAGGCCTTTAAGAAAGATATACAGCTTAATTTGCAACGGGTTTATATACTATGCCGCCCCCAGACTACCAATGTTGCACCACCAGCACTAAAAACCCAGGAAGTTAGTAATAAGCCAGCTGGCTTAGGCCCTATATAGCTATAAAGAACAGCAAGAAATATTAGACGCTGTACTAAATATATAGACTAAAAGGATAACTTATAGAAAATAAAATAGGAGCTAAGGAGGGCTATAAACCCTCTACCATAAAATACAGTCCACAGAATGTCTATAAAAAACCCTATAAACCTCCCACTAGTTAATATCTACTGTATTAGTGCTATAGGGTTCTACTAGAACTTAAAACAGCCTAACACTATTGCCTTTATAACTAGCTTATATAAAATTAACTAGATAATTAAAGATAAGGAAGCCCTAGCCTATAACTAGCTTAGTAGGGAAAGTAAGCTTATAGATAAGGAGCTGGTAGAATAGAAACTACTCCATTAATACCGGGAATTTAAGGACGTGTTCTCTAAGACAGCATCTAATATACCCCCGCCTTACTAACCGTACAACTATAAGATTAAGATTGAGCCCAATAAAGAAAACACCCTTAGTTATAGCCCCCTCCGCTAGTAATCTACTAACAAGCTATAGGCTACTAAGTAGTACCTTATTAATAACCTTAATAAGGGCTTTATTAAGCCTAGCCAAGTCCCCTTTACCTTACCTATTCTCTTTATAAAAAAGCTAAATAGCGGACTCTATTTCTATATTAACTACCATAAACTAAACTATATAACCCACAAAGACTAATATCCGCTGCCCTTACTTAAAGAAACACTGGCCTGTATAAGTAAGGCTAAGATTTTTATAAAGCTTAATATCTATCACAGTGCTGTAATGCTAATAGGCTGAATAACTACATTGTGGTATAAAGAGGAGAAGGAGGTAAAAGGGGGTATCGTATATAAATAGTAGGGGCAGCCGCCAAGGCGCTAGTGGTGGGCCAGCTAATAGTAGGAAACAGTACGAGACAGTACGCGTCAGGACTGTGCCGTGACAGTACTCTCCTCCCTAGAAGGTTTGGTCCCTAAACTGAACAAGTAACCTATTTTTGCTGCAAAGATGTCACTTCTGCTCACCGCCCTTGACCGAGCTAATAGCGATTTTTTATGCTGGGCATGGAAAATCTTAATTGGTTAGCTTAATAAATAAAATTGGCAGAACTCTATACCGCCACCGCATAGCGCTTCTTAGTAAAAAACTAACTAATTAGATAATTTTAACCAGCGGTTAAAGTTTTATAAGATCTTAACCACTATAAATTACCTTTGTGGTCGGCTATAGCCTTAGCATGACTCTCCCTTATCTTATACCTAGTCTGGGGGTTCTGGCTTCTTAGGGTGTTGTTTATAGAACCTTAGTAGTACGCGCTCGCACCCTTTTAGGGATTTCTCGGGTTTCTAGGTTTTCTTGTTATAGTATTTCCATTTAATACAGTATGTTAAGCCATGCTCGTCTATTTGTTTATTATATATATTAAGGATCTTTTCAAATTCCTACTTGTTTGTGATATTGCCGTTATTATCCCTTTCGGCTATCCTGCCTATAATATTACGACGTTCCTCTTTATTAATACGTGCTTAACTAGAGATCTCTTTAGGGAACTAGAGGTGGACTTTTAAAGTATAGAAAGACTTATTAACACAGATGTGGTTTAGGAGGTTAACTATAACTACTCCTCTATAGGCAGCTAGGATGGGCTAGGGTCTGTCCTAGTTATTATTCTACTTCCTCTTAGGCCGGTTGGTCTTTATGTTTTTAAGGCTAACTATAACCATGTTATCCTTTTTAAATATTATACCTTCGTCTCGTTTTATATTAGTGTTGTCTTTATATCATCACTAGGAGATACAAGCTAGGGCTTTAAGCTGGGTTAAGATATGCTTAAAGCGGTTAGTAATAGTATTAGCTTATAGGTACTCCTTCTTTATATATACAGACAGGGCTGATGGCTAGGGGCCTACTAGTTCAACGCCTAGATGTGGGTTGTAGCTATAGTTGGCAAAGAATGGTAAGATTCCTGTGGTCTTATTGACCTGGTTATTTGTAGCAAACTTAATAAGGGGGAGCTAATCTACTTAGTTGTCTTGGGTGAAGCTTATAAAGGCGTATAGGTACTTATTTATTGCTATATTAACAATCTCGGTTTAACTATCCGTTTTAGGGTGCCATATAGAGCTGGGGCTTAGGGTTACCTTTAGGCGCTAGTTTAGGTGACGCCAGAAGTTAGAAATAAATAAAGAGCCTCTATTAGAAATAATGGTATTTGGAGCGCTATGTAACTTATAGATAGTGTGGATGAATGCTTTAACAAGCTCCTTAGTATTTAGGCTAGTAATAGGAATAAAGTATCTTATCTTTATTAGGCGGTTAATAACGACAAAGATATATCTATATGTTTTGCCGTTATAAAGGCACTTAGGCAGGTCGATAATATAGTTAATAGAGATATCGGTCTATAGGCGGACTGGTAGTTCTAGTAGTTTTAGGAAACTAGGCGGTACTAAGCATAGGGTCTTTATGCAGAAGTAAAGAGCGCAGTCTTTTACAAAGGTAGCTATAAACTGTAAAATACCTAGCCACTAATATGTTTAATTAAGGAGGTCTAGTGTTTTAACGTGGCCTAGGTAACCTGTAGGGCCCAAACTATATATACAGTGTATAACTTCTAGTTGGAGTTTATGTAAATCAGGGACAAATACTTAATTCCTATAGTAGATTAGGCCGTTAACAATTAAATATTTAGATTTGTTATAGCGGAGCAGCTTCCTAATCTGCTTAGGCTAATAGTATGCTTTATGGTCTTCCTATTTGTGTAGTATAGCTAACATATTCCTAGCGAGTTCGTTCTCTTTATAGGCATTCTTAATAAGCTCCTTAAGGGTTTTTTTTTTTTAGGCTCTGGGTCTATTACTATAATAAAGTTTTTAATGCTCTAGTCTTGGGATTCGCTTAGTAGTTCTTCTAGGATAGTAGGGTTAACTTTCTTTAGTAGTAAAACAACGCGGTCTCGGTGTCGTAGATGTTTATTATTAGCATTAGTAGGTGCAACGCCTAGGAGGCGGCTAAGAGCGTCTAGGATTATAGCTTTAGTGCTAGGCCTATAGGTAATAACAAAGTTAAATTAGGAAAGGAACTTAGCTTAGCGGACTTAGCGCTAGTTTAGTTATTTTGTTATTATAAAGGTCTGGAGGTTCTTATAGTCCGTAATAATTTTAAACGGCTGCTTAGTTCCTTATAGTTTGGGACGCTATTGTTTTAGTGCCTTAACAATTGCCAGGAGCTCCTTATTGTATATTTTATAGTTGCATTTAGGGGCTAAGTGCTTAGTAGAGAAGAATGCAACTAGCTTAAGCTTGTTACTTTTATTGGCTTAATAGAGCACTCCACCTAAAGCCTAGTTTAAGGCGTCTATCTCTACCATAGTCTTCTTTGTGTAGTTATAATATGCTAGGACCGGTGCTTTAGTAAACGCTGTTTTTAGGGTCTGGAATGCCTGTACTTAATTGGGGCCCTATAACCAGCTAATACTCTTTTTTAGTAGCCTGATTATGGGCTTAACTACCTTAGAATAGCCTTAAATAAATTATTAGTAGAAGTTTGTGAAGCTAAGAAATTGCTATAGTTCCTTAACTAACGTTGGGTCCTTCTATTTCTATAAGGCCTGCACCTTCTTAGGGTCTATAGTTATGCCGTTAGTTAAGATAATTAAGCTAAGGTATTTTGTTTTGGTAGCATAAAACTTAAACTTATTAATATTAATCTAGAGTCCAGTATTACTAAGTCTCTAGATAATTTCATTTACGTGTTTTATATACTTAGTATATATTTTTAAGAAGATAAGGACATTATTAAGATACGCAGTACAGTAGTTATTAAGGGCGTTGTGTAAAATATAGTTAATATAGTTTTAGAATGTGACGGGCGCGTTATAGAGACTAAATGGTATAACTAGCATCTTATAGAGTCCAAACTGGGTAATAAATGCTGTAAGCTACTTATGGCCTTCTGTAATCTGGATCCAGTTAAACACAGCAATTATATTAAGCTTAGTAAAGTACTTAGCACTATAGAGTATGTTAAGTATCTTACGGACTAGTGGCAGTAGGTATTGGTTCTTAATAGTAACTATATTTAGGCCTTGGTAGTTATAGTAGATTTATACACCGCCGCTAGGTTTCGCTGCAAGGAGGAGTAGTATGGTGGCTAGTAAGGTTAATTCGCGAATAAAACCCTTATCCAGTATCTTATTAATCCACTTCTTTATACAGCTAAGTTTAGCGGGTAAGAGTAGTCTATTTTTATAGTATAGGGCCTGCTTTCCTGGTATAATCTTAATTTTGTGGTCCTATGGTTGGTGAGGGGGCAGCTTATCTACGTTCTTAGGGAGGAAGTGTTTAATATATTTATAAAACTCTTTTGGTAAGCGTTATAAAATATCCTTATAGGTTAATTCTGGTTTGCCTTTTAAGAATTTCTTAATATTAGTGTTGACTATCTTCCAGCGTAGAAACTCAGACTTGGTTTTTAGGTTTATCTTAAGGAAGTTATAGAAATAAAGGGGTAGCGCTTTATAGGCTTCCTCTATTGTATAGTCGCCTTCTATTAGCTGGCGGAAAGACCTTTCTAATAGGTTTGGTACTTCTATTAAGCCTATAGGTAGCTCCTTAAGTAGCTATTAATGTTCTTCTTGTTTAACCAGTTCTACTAGCTTTACTATATGGATCCTTATTACCTTTACGCCTTTTTGTTTACAGAACTAGGTAAAATTAACGGCATAAGTGTATTTAATGTTATCTAGGTTAGGGCGTGTCTGGTTCTCCAGTGCTACGGCTAGGCTAGCACGGCTTAGTTGGCCTAGGGGGGTGGAAACAAGGCGGCGGCCTTACACGGTACGCGTAGGAGACGGGTGTGAGGTTAGGCGTTATAGGGGGGAGGTCTTAATTGCTCTAGTTTCGGTTTTAGCTGTAACGCCCTTGGCTATTATACGTGTGGTCACATGTGCGTATAGTAAATAACTTAAAGTTAGGTGTCTTATTGGCTAACCTAGGTTAAGTGGGTGTATGTGGGGGACTTATAGTTCTAGCAGTATTTATTTTTTTAAAAATAGGGCGGTAGTCTAGTCTTCTAGAATCTCTATTTTATTTACTATGTATATTAGCTTACTAGTGTTAGGCACCTCTTTTACTGTTAGCTAATAGTATCTAAGCATTGGCCGTGTAATGCGTCTGCGTGGTGCTACTTAGTCACAGTTAGGAATATACTATAGGAGACAGTTATAGGCATAGTAATTAGAGTTGAATTTAAGCTCTAGAGTAGGGAAGTCTGGTTTTGGGTTATACTTTTTAAGCTAGGGCATTCTAAGAATTACTATTATTAAGGGTAATAACTTTATGATATAGAAGAGTATGGATTCTATATGGTGGCTAATTATTATTCTTGCTGTAAAGTAGTAGGTAATAAAGCTAGATAGGAGTCCATTAGTAAGGCGGAGTGGTTTTAGGACTAGGAGTCTTTTTATTATAATATTATGCTTTTTTATAAGTGAGTCTTCGTCTGTAAACGCTAGTGCTATACTACTACTGTTAACAAGGCTTACTGTTTTAATGAAAACTTGTGGGAGTGGGTTGTATAGTAAGGAGAGGTAGGTCTAAATAAGGATGGTATTTCTATTATTATTTACTATTTTAAGGTTAAGTGGTAGTTAACTTAGAATAAGATCTAACTAATCTAGTAGCATAGATCTAATCCTTTTATTCTCCTCCCTATATAGTTCTAACCCTTGGAGGCGACTTAGTCTAAGGGTTAATCTTTTAATGATTGGATTATAGGGCTTGGCTAGTAGTTATGGTCTTAGCTAGTATATCCTAATATATTGGTCTCCGACGGTGTATATATGCTAAAGGGTACTTTGCTGAGGACATAGCCGGTCTTATAGTTAGTAGTAGTATAGAGTACTTGTCCGTAGTTTATATACAGAACTATTAGCTAGGGCTGTATTAGGGAAGGGAATTATAGGGGTAGGTCTCTATGTCCGAACCTATATCCTTGTCTATGGTTGTTGTTTTGGTTACTAATCCCTTTACTAAAGAATCCGCCGCGGCTAGGAAGGGGTTGGCGCAGTAGTATTAAAAGGGGATTTAGGTTTGTTTTAGGGTTATAAGTATCTTTTTAGTGGCTAGGTTAACTATATACTAGGCAGAGTCTGTTATCCATATAATGTCTTTAAACATTATTAGGGAGGCTACTACTACCGCTGCCAAATTTAACGGTGTTAAGGTTTATTAGGTTATTCTATAGTGCTAGTGCTAAGGTATTGTTATTAGGTAGTGTAGGTTAATAGCCGCCAGTGGTACTTAGCTTAGTGGTATTTAGCTTAGTATAGTGGGCGTGGTTCTATAGGTTATAAACAAACACGTCTATTTACTTACTCTAGCCCTTATAGTCAGTATCGTTAATTTTGCGGCTAAGGGTAAGGGCTAAGTCCTTTATCTTAGATGAAATATTCTTCCTAAGTAGATCCACTTTTTGTTCCTTAGTCTTATTTGCTTTTATTATTAACTTATTAAGCTCTGCTTTTTAGGACCAGTAATTATGCTTGCCTTAGTTTAAGGTGTCTAATTTGTTTTTAGCTGCTTGGGTTATATCTATGGTCTTATAGTGCTTCTTTATATACGTAAATATAGACTCTCGGTTAGAGAAGGCCCATTTGCTTAGGTTATTTGGGTATATGTGTAGTATATTAAGGCTATGCTTAATATAGTTATAAGCCTTATCTATTAGTATATCTGATATATAGAGGACTTCGTCTATTAGGGTTTTAAAGCACTTTGTATCTCTATAGAAAACGCCTTAGATCTTTATTTCCTATATTTTAAATTTTTCTTGCTTTTTAGTTGGCGATCCCTTGCTATTAAATAGGGTAGGGTTTTTTGCTTTACGCTTTTTTCTATAGGGCTTAGCTAGGGGAAGAGAGCTAGTAGCGGTGTTCTTATCAGCAATGGTTTAGGTAAGTGTAGTGATTTAAAAGCTTAGGCTTTGTATAGTCTTAGTATATGCCGAAGCTTGCTGTTCGTATTGCTTTACACGTAGTTTAAGTGTCTTAAGGGAGTTAATTCTATGTTAAGCTTCTTTAAGTTAGGACTTTATAGTCCGGCCTTTATTATAGACTGTTTGGAGACCGCTCTTAACGCTAGTTAAAAGGGTTGTATATATAGAGAGGTGCTGAAATGTTCCTGCCATATTAAGGTCCTTAGGGTACTCTGGACCACTCCTAATTGCCTAGGTAATATTGGTGTAGGAGGTATCAAAGAGGCGGGTAAGCGCTTTGCGTGTGTTTGCCAATGGAGTATTCTAGTTACCCATTTTAGGGGATCTGGGTAGGGTAATTGAAATCTGTAAGGCTAGTTATGATGCTGAGATTGTCTAAGATAATACTAAGATTGTTTAGAACTGTACTAAGATTGCTTGGGACTGTGGTATGGTAGTATTGGTTACGCCGGGTTGCGATTATACTGGGGAAATAGAGACAGTGGACTAGGGAGAATAAAGATCGCGATGGGGCGCAAGAGGAGATACCATAAACTGTTATAGTGCTGTAATGCTAATAGGCTGAATAACTACATTGTGGTATAAAGAGGAGAAGGAGGTAAAAGGGGGTATTGTATATAAATAGTAGGGGCAGCCGCCAAGGCGCTAGTGGTGGGCCAGCTAACAGTAGGAAATAGTACGAGACAGTATGCGTTAGGACTGTGCCGTGATAATATCTGCTAGGCCTTTTACTAAATTAGGATAAACCCTATATCTAAAGATCTTACTATATTTTAGACCCGCTATAGATTATATAAATATAAAGTACTACCTTTTAGACTAACTAACGGACCGGCTATATACTAACGGTATATAAATAACATACTCTTTAACTACCTTAATAACTTCTGTATAGCCTACCTAGATAATATTATAATTTACTCTAAGAATAAACTGGAATATAAGGAGCATGTCTATAAAGTCCTATAATGGCTCCGCAAAGCTGGTCTCTAGGCCAATATTAGGAAGTTAAAATTTAGTATTAAGCGCACTAAGTATCTAGGGTTTATTATTAGTATAGACAAAATTAAAGCAAACCTAGAAAAAATGGCTATAATTAACTAGTAGACACTCCTACGGACTATAAAGGGGGTATAATTATTTTTAGGTTTCTATAACTTCTACTAACGCTTTATTAAGAACTATAGTAGGATCACCTAGCCCTTTAACCGTCTTACTAGGAAAGACCAGCCCTTCTACTTTAACGCCATATATAGGCAGGCCTTTAATAAGCTTAAAAAACGGCTAGTATTAGCTCCCCTGCTTGCCTACTTTAACCTAAAACGGCCCTTAATGCTAGAAACTGATGCCTTAGATAGTATATAGCTAGTATATTTTCCTAAAAGCAACTAAACAGAGAATAGTACCCTATTATATACTATTTGAAGACTATAATAAATACTAAGCTAAACTACTACATCTATAACAAAAAAATGATAGCTATTATCTCTAGCTTTTAGTACTAGTGTGCACAGCTAGAAGGGACCCCTAAGCCTATTAAGGTGGTTTCGGATTATAAGGCCTTAGAATACTTTATAATAATAAAGGCCTTTACGGCCCGGTAGGCACGCTAGGCGGATATCCTATCTTAGTTCTACTTCCTAATTATATATAGGCCAGGCACAACTAACTATGCAGATGCCCTTATAAGGTGTAAACAAGACCTAGATAACTAGATTACTGTAAAGATTATATTATAGACCTAAATACTGCTATAACTAGAGCACCTTAACCCCTAAATATAGGTAGAACTAAATATAGACCCTATAAAGGCCAAGATGTGCCCTATTAACACTATGGAACTTAACCTTATTAATAAACTGCTGTAGGCAAACCATACGGCCCCTTCCCTATAGGAGTACCGCAAAAAGGTAAAGGATGCTACTAGCCCATAGTCCCTTAAAAACGGACTGCTTAAGCACTAGGAACGGCTGGTAGTAGCAAAGGAACAAAATTTATAGACTTAGCTCATTGCTAAAGCACATACTTAGGTCTCTATAGCCTACCCCAGAAAAAATAAGACCTATAGAATTATTGGTAACCGCTACTACTAGCCTAGAATAGTTATAGATATTAACCGCTATATATAGAACTATAACGACTGCTATAGGTCTATAATTCCACAAGATAAAACCCTAGGGCTATTAAAGCCACTCCCAATACCAGAACGCCCCTGGTAGTATATCTTTATAGACTTCTACAAGTTACCTACAGACCGCGACAGATATAATATAGTTATAATCCTAGTTAACCGCTTTAGCAAGCGCCCGTTCTTAATCCCCTATTATAAGAATATTAATGCTAAAGAGGCGGCCTAACTATATATCTATTATATCTACCAAATTTACGGACTACTAGATACTATTATATCCAACCATAGGCCGTAGTTTATATTAGCCTTTTAGAATAAGTTTACCTAGATTCTAGGTATTAGGCTAAAGCTCTTTATAGTATACTACCCCCAGATAGATAGTTAGACAGAGATTATAAATTAATACTTGGACTAGAGACTCTAGCCCTTTATTAACTACTTTTAGAATAACTAGAGTAAACTACTACCTATAATAGACTACGCCCAGGCAACCCTACCCCATAACTCTATAGGGTTTACACCTATTTAGCTAGAAATAGGATACTTACCCTATATAAGCTTTGACTGGGAGAGACCGGAAGGACCATAGACTATACGCGAAAAACTATCTTATGGGGAAGCACAGTAGTATGCTAGACGCTTAGAAGAAGCATAGATAGTAGCCTATAAGAACCTAGAGAAGGCCTAAAAATCAATAGAATAGCAGGCAAATAAGCATAGGCGCGAGCCTAACTTTACTATAGGCAATAAGGTCTGGGTTATAACAAAGAACTAAAAAATAGAACGGCCTAGCTGTAAGCTAGACTATAAGATAGCAGGACCGTATAAGATCCTTAATAAAGAAGGCAACTTATATAAGGTTAAACTCCCAGACTTAATTAAAGTCCACCCTGTTTTCTTACTAGATAAGCTATAGAAAGCTGCGAATAACCCACTACCTAGATAAAAGAATAAGCCTCCACTACTGATTTAAGTTAATGGCGACAATAAATAGGAAGTTAATAAAATACTAGCCTATAAACTAGTATAAGGAACGCTGAAATACCGTATCCAATAGAAAGGTTATGATTTAGACCTAACCTGGTACCCTACCTAGAACTTTATAGGTTGCCCCTAGAAGCTTAAAGAATTCTATAACTAATACCCTAATAAGCTAGGACCCCTAAAGTATCTAGACGAGTAGATGAAGTGCTAGTATAGCGAAGATAATAAGCTACCTGTTGAGCATATAGATAAGAACACTCTATGGACATAATACGGATATATAAAGCCTAAGGGCAGGCTTTTTCGGAGGGGAGGGGTAATGTTACGGCGCTGGTGGAAAACGGTACTGGCAAATTGCTATTACGTGACCAGAGGATTGTATATAGCTTCAAGCGGTGCTTCCGTTCTTCCCCTTTCCTTTCTCTAGCTTTGGATCCTCGTTTATAGACAATCCAATCGTACAGGCTTGCGCGACCCTCTTTCCGTGCTTGTGCCTCAATTAACCGAGTCGCTAACATATAGTATGCTACTAGATACTATGCATTTTTGTGTTTTTATAGTAAGCACGCTCCTAATATAAAGTTTAATGCGTTTATTTCTACTACTATGTCTAGCTATAGTTAATATATTTTAAGAATTAGGTCTTAGGTAAACAACTCCTTAAGTTCTCTAAATAGTTTTTTCTGCTTCTTACCCTATATCTACAGTTTCTCTTTCTTTATAAATCTTATAAACGGCTTAATGTTCTTTAACTACTATGCTATAAACCTCCTATAGTAGTTGCAAAACCCTAAGAACGATCTTAACTGCGTAACGTTCTCTAGTTCTTACTAACTTACTATAGCTTCTACTTTCTTTAGGTCTATACTAATTTTACCTAGCTTAATAACAAATCCTATAAACTCTGTCTTTTTAGTAAAGAACTTGCATTTCTTAATTACTACTAGCATCTTTTTTTTATAGTCTTTTTAAGATCTACTTAACATACTCCCTATACTCTTATTTATTTACTAAGTAGATAATAATGTTATTAAGGTACGCTATAATAAACTTATTAGGCCGTTGAAAACGGACTCTGCACCTATACGTAGTGACGGCTATGAACCTGGGTCTTTGAAGTTCAGACTCAGAGCCAACGCAGAGACGTCACACAGCGTGCGATATGACTTCGTGGTGGTAGTTGCGAGCGTTATGGGCGGTGGTGAAAAGTTTTTATATGGGATGGTGAGATCTTAAAAACCACCACTAATGGTACCCCTTTACGATAACAGCTACTTCTACACTGCTCTATTAGGGCACCTGTACGATCCAACATGGATGCGCAGTATTTGATAACATCCCCTGACCCCTAATTGAAAGCATTGACGACCTTACATCAACGAACGGCGACTGCGAACGAACGAGCAAATATACGGCCCCTTCTAACCCCTAGGGCGATCGCCCGCGGAGCATGCGGTTACTTGCCGTCAACTACCAAATACCTAGCAGCCTAGATTGCGACCCATGGTTCTCCTTGTCTCCTTTTAAGGAGTGGTGACCCTTAGAAAGGGCCTAGCTGGGGCCTAGGCATAAAAGATACCTAAAACACAATACAATATATCCCGCTGTTAGTATTATGGTAGTTAAGACGGATGAATCCCCCTTACGCCTTCAATGGCTCTAGGGGGGGGAAGGCATGGCGTATATAGTAATGGTCTATAGGAGATAGCATATAGGGGATAGTTAAGATATGGAACACAAAGCACACAGCATATATAGCGAGGCCTAGCTAGGACGTAGTGAACCCTAGCTTTGGATAAGCTAGAGAAGGAAGCAGTGGTTCCTATAGAGTTCAAACATTCAAGGAGGACAGGACGTAGCTGTAGGCCCGCAGGGCCGCTGCTATGGACGAACATGGCAAATCAGGGGTTTTTCATCCTACTAAGGTGGCTTATAGGGTTTTTCCGTCCCTTACACAGCAGGGTTTTCTTCCTGTCAATTTACAAGTTTTCCCCCCTGCGACGGCAAGTGTCTGCGTAGGCCTAGATAGGATCCGTATTAGACGTTAATTAAAGATCATACTACTACTAATAAACTTATTAAGGTATTCTCCTAATACACTATTAATTTATTTCTAAAACGTTGCTAGTATGTTTATAAGTCTACACTGTATAACTAATAGCTTATATAGTCCTTCCTTTAACCTAAAGGCTGCTTTCTACTTATCTCCTTCCTTAATCCTAATTTAATAGTACGCCTATCTTAGATCTATCTTTATAAAGATTTGCGCGTTACCTATCCTATCTTAGATTTTGCTAATTAATGGTAAAGGATACCTATCTTTCTTAGTAATGCTATTTAACTGTTTATAGTTAATGCACATCCTAAGTTTTCTATTCTTCTTTGGGATAAATAACATTACATAACCTACTAATAACGATAACGGTCTAATATATTCCTTTTATAAGTTCTCCTAGATAAACTCCTTAAGCGCTACTAACTTGGTTTTAATAAGCTTATATATTAGAAAGAACCTTAGACTTGTTCCTAGTTCTAACTCTATCTTATAGTCCTATACTATATACTTTAATAGCTTTTCACTTTCTAGGCTCTATAGTCTCTTGCTATACTTATAGTATTTCTTTAGTATATAACTTAAGCCTCACTTAGTCTCTTTATATATTGCTCTAACTTAGTACTATACCACCTTAGTCTATTATTGTGTTTTGTGTTATTAAGTATCCCTAATATTAACTTAACCTATAACCTAATTAATTCTTAGATTATATTTCTATAACTAAGGTATTCCTAATATTGCCTTATCCTTCCCTAACGGTAGGATATTAAAAGACATCTTAATGCCTTTTCCTTTAATAGTTAGCTAAATAGGTCCTATTTTAAGGTTAATAATGCCTCCTCTATAAGCTATTAGATCTTCTAAAATTGGTATTAATAGGTATAGGTATTCTTTCTATCTGTACAGTAACCCCATCCTTTTAACTACTATTAGTAATATATAGTTCCTTCCCAAGGCCACCGCGAAGAACTTGTTAAGGCCCTGTCTAGAGAACTCGTTAAGGCCCCTCTATAAGGGCCTATCTGGTATCCAGTACACTTAGGTGACTCAGAAGAGGGTCTTAATAGGCGTGGTGCGCGCGACCTGATACAGCGACAGCAACGCGACGGCGACGCGACGGCGACCAGACGGCTCAACGAGGTGGAAACACGGGCAAAGCTCTAGGCAGCGGAAACACAGGCCAGCTTCGACGGCCCTATGGCGTTCGACTTACAGTCAACTCACAGTTAACCCACAGTCAACTTATAGGCGACTCACAGGAGGGTCTTAATAGGCGTAGTGTACGCAACCTAATGCGCATATATATAAGGCGACTTATAGGAGGGTCTTAATAGGCGTGGTGCTCGCAACCTAATGCATACATATAGGGGAGGCTATAGGGGAAACACAGGCCAGTTGGATAAGGACTTAACAGTTAAAGACACAGGCCAGCTTATAAAAGGGGGGGACACAAGCTTGGTTAGTAGGAGAGGGGAGAGCAGGTTATTTGGTATGGGACCTAGTATCTCTACGGCCCCTCTCCTACAAGACACGGTCGGCCTGTTATAAGGAGACTCTTATAGGCAACGCAAAACGGGAACTGGCAGCAGTATAGGGTGTTGCGCCCCTATATTACTACTAGCCTCCCGCAGGGCGTAGTGCGTAGTAGCTACTACTAGCTTTAAGGACCTTACCCCTTAGCTAGGCCCTAACCCTTGGTGCACCTAGTAGGCAGGCAGGATCATGTCCTAGCTAGAGAGACTACTACGTGGCTTAAGAGAACGGATGCGCGTGTTAGTATACCAATAGACGGAACCGTTCGCCTCTAGGGTAGTACGCTGGTGAGGTATGCTTAAGGAGTAAACAGGAGTTACTTAGGCAGGGGAGGCTTTTGGTCTGGGCCTTAACTATAGAAGGTACCCAAGGCTTCCATATTACAGGATGCAGCTACAACGCCCTTATAGGATTACGCCAGTAGGCATATAAGAAGGGAGTTGCGACCCCTAGAAGCGGCAGCTTATGCCCATGCCGGCGGAAATAATAAAGAAAGGCGTAAAACTAGAGGCTATAGAAGGCTCCCAAGCTGTGCAAAAGCATACCAACTCTAGGAGGAGATTCTTATATAGACCGCTAGGGGGCGGTCTAGTACTTAGGTTAACCCCATTATAAGATATCCAAAAAAATGGTAAAACCTCCTGTTAATTGGTAGTGGCAGCCAACTGCTTATGGAAAGCCCCCTAGGCCTTTAGGCCTAGGTAACTAAAACTAAATACTAGAAAACTGGGGTAGAGGCCTAGATAAGCAGGCATGTCGAACTCTACTATATAACTACCTGCTCAAGGCGGCTACCCAGTGGCTTATTGGCCAAAATGTACTAGACCAGTTCCGGGTTGCAAAGGAAATAGCAATAGAAGGCAAAGGGGCGAGTAATAGGCGCCCCCTAATAACTCTATAGAGTAGAGTACAGTGTATATGATACTAGCGCGTCCGTAGGTTTGTTACGGCAGCAGTGGTTCCCAAGGAGGTCAAAAAGTAAGGTAGTAGAGCACCACTGGTGACTCGCAGGCGACTCGCAAGCGAGCCCCAAAAGGCGGGGAGACGGATTATGGGGTTTTCTTAAATAGAGTTTTCTCCCCATATGTATATAAGGAGTAGTCCGCGTGGGCCTAACAGGGATCCGAATCGGACGTTAAGCAATGAATAATAATAATATATAGTTCCTTATTGCTCTACTATCTACTAACACTTTAAAATTTTAATCTTGCTATTTAATTTATAAATTTAGGTGTTGTTCTGTAATTCCTTTAAGGGTTTAAGGCTCTACTACTAGCTCCCTCTGGTTCTATAGGCCTCCGCTTTTCCTAACTATTAACTATTAATCTTTAACTATACTTAGTCCTTCTACAGCTAATACTTAGTTTACTTTTTATCTTTAATATACTATAGATAAGTCTTCTCTGGGCACTCCCACTACTATTATCTATCTAAGTATTCTTCTATAAAAAACCTTTCTGGTTAAAGTATTAAGTCTCCTAGCTCTTAAAATTCTACTAGGTGCTAACTATATATATACTTAGCGTCTCTGTACTGCTTTTTACTTATTATCTAATACATTCTTATTAGATACTTATGGTGTTTATCCTTAGGTATCCTATGCATATTATATATATTATCTATATATATGATTTAAGCTAATATATAATGCGCTAGGTGCTTTAGGTTAACTCTTAGTTTATTTTTATCCTTAAGTTTAAACCTCTCCTATGTTAATCTAAATGTTACTATATTGTTTACTAGTACTAATACCTATATTATCTCTCTCTAGTCTACAGCCTGTTCCTCTAGGTTTTTTAATATTATAACTAGTGCTTCTTTAATGTAACTTATCTGCTTTTCTAATATTGGCTAATTTGGTACAACTTTCTTATCTAGCTATATATAGAAGTCTTTCTACTTATTATTTACTCGCTATTAATACCATTTTTAGTAAAGCTTTATAAGTGTATACAACTTATTTATAAGGAAGTATCTCTTTATTACTGTATTATTGTAACCTTTAGTGTGTCTTTCTATAAATCTGGTTAGAATCCCTAGATCCTCTTCTTGTTCTAGTTTATTTAACTACTTAGCTCTTAATATTCCTATCCTTAGCCTATTTATAACTTTCTATATAGGTGCTTTATCCTTTATATATCCTAGTATAGCTAATCTTTAGTCTAGCTTCTGTTCTTGCTATATAATAATTTATTGCCTAAACTTATTTATACTTTCCTTTAGTTTTCTTCTTCTAAAAGGATCTTTAAAGTTGTCTTGCTTCTTAGTTACTGTGTTAACCTTTTAACCTTTAGGCTAAACGCTATATTTGCCTAGAACTACTATGGACCTTATTTGTTCTTTAAAATCTTAGCTTCCTAGGAATCTTTATTCTATGCTTATTTATTTATCTATAAACTAAGCTGCTGCCCTTTCCTATTAGTTTTTGTCCGTTATAAGTTCTTAGGTATATTTTATCCCGTTTTGAGAATCTTAAGTCTATAGCCTTTTACCTTTATTAAGTGGTAAGCTAGCACTAGTAGTTGTCTGCTTGCTTAATTGTCTTTATATATTACTCCTTTTATCTTATAAAGTAATGGATGCTATATCTAACGGTATTATAATACCCGTTACTAAACCGCGTTTTATAGTGGTTTTAGTCTCTACTTCTATTGCGTTATTAAGGTTTAAGCGCCCCCAGCTAGCCTCGTTTTTTTATTACTATTAATTAATAAGTATTTTAACTGCATTATTAATATTGTTAATCTTTATTTGTATATTACTATAATATTTTAATTTGACTATATAACTACCTGATGAACGACTTTTGGAGCTCTTGCTGCACCTGGCCTAAAAAGACCAAACCAACTAAAAGAACCCTGAAAAACACCCTAATAATCCCCTAAGATGCATGCATTACAGGGGAGGCACAGGTGGAATGACGGTAGTACGCAGTTGCGCGCGACCGCCAGACCTATACCTAATAATAGCCCCCCATAATAACAATAAGGATAGGCGAATACCACACTAGAAAGCGGAAATACCCTAATTAAGAAGGCATCTGACAAAATATAAAGCCTATTAGACGCGTCTAGTATCTGGAACTGTAGGGGAGTATCTATTAGCTATTACGAACTAATATAGCTAGTAGAATGGCTCTAGTCTAGTGAACCTTAGGCGCCTCTCTAGTAAACCCTTAATTAAATCCTCTAATGGCTAAACAAAATTGAAGATAAATAAAAACCCCCCCTATAGGCGAACTGCACCTAGGCTACTATAGCTGTGCTTCTATAGCATAGGGAACCTACTCCCCTAAAGATAATAACTGGGTATATAATTATAATACGACCAAATACAGAAAAGGTAGAGGAACTTAGGGGATAATTAGAAACAGAAGTTCTTATAAAGATTTGCAAGAAGGTCTATAACGCCGTCGCAGTCTAATACCTTAGGAGTGGAGATATTAGAGTTACCCTAAAGGACTAATAGGTAAAGGAACGGGCCGTAAGGGTAGGGGATAGGCTAGGAGAGCGTATTGGCATAAAAGTGCTTTATAAAGATTACCTAGTTAAAGTCCTGTTGGTTCCCATAAGCCTTAGGGTACAAAGGGGACGCCAGGCGGATAATACAGTAACTATATAGGAGATAGTAAAACAAACGGAACGCCTTATACTAGGACTTGTAATTACCCAGATCTAATGGCTTTAATAGGAAAATATAAACTAAGTATATAATAAGAACAATGAGAGGATATAAGGGGCGCTAGAGACTTGCTAGGGAGACAATAGATAAATATATGGCTCCCTTATTATTAGCGTATATATACTAGGAATGCAAAAACCCCTTATCTAAAAAGGAATAATTATAAATGGCCTTATATATAATATAAGGCTCTATAACCATAGACTACGCCTGGAATGATGTTATTACTATATATAATGGGGACACACCCAATCCATATACACAGCACAGGTGTGCTGCGGCTACTGTATAGGCCCCTACGATACAAGATAATATATAAATTAAGACTAAATAAAATGTGTGAACTGTTACCGAAGCACATATAAGGCATGGGAGAGAGAAGACTGCATTAAATATAGGAGACGGAAGAAAAGGGCTTAATAGCTACGGGAATAACTGCACGCTAGGTTATATAAATAGAAACAATAGACGATAAGCTAAGGGGATATAGGTATCTTCCTAGCGTTTCCTACCTTTAACACTAGGGGGCTAAGCCAGCTATCCTAAGCCTTAATGGGCTAAAAGCGACGCTGTATGATATTACCAGACTGAATAGGGACATAAGGGATATATAGGACATAAGGGAGGGAACGCCTAGTAGGAAGACCCCTATGGACGGCTATAGTAAGTTTAAGGCCGGGATAATTAAGAATTAGATTTAACGCGGTAAATATAATATATATAGCTGGCTTATAAGGGGTATATAGCCAATCGGCGAGAACGGGGGAAGAACTAGAGGTAATAATAAACTTAGATTTAGAAAGGCTAGTAGGAATATAAGATATAAAAATAGAAAGCTCTATATAAAATAAGTAGTGGCTAGGGAGTAAACACAGGAGATAGAAGTTCTGAATATTTTAGAGAAAGTGGAAACGGAAGAAGTGAGGAGTAAAGGAGAGGCGAAGGACCCCTGCTAGGGGTCCGCCACTTGACCATTATATAGTATAACTGCGGCAATACGAACCACCATCTAGTAAGGCCCCTACTAGATAGTCTAGACCTAGAGAAACACCATATTCTTGCTATATAAGAGCTGTATTATAATACCTATATATAATTAATATACTGCCCCTAAGGATTCTAGCTCCTGTATAAACCAAAAGTAGCTATACGCGTATGCTTTATAACTAGCAAAAATATCAGTCTTGCCTTATGGTTATAGCAGGCAGTTAACCCAGATATTATAGTTATAACTATCCAGATATATAGGGGACTAGTATAAATTATTAATGTCTATAACCCTAGGGTCGAAGGGGTAGCATAGACAGAGAATATTATATTTGTAATAAGCTTGCTAGAAACTGAATACGCGGAGTCTATTTTATTAGGGGACATAAACCTCCACTATCTACGGTAGGGGGGCATCTATATTGCTGCTAATTAATAGGCAGAGTGCCTACTAAGAGCTATAGATAATAGGGGCCTTAAGCTAGCTACCCCCCTAGGTGCAATTACATGGCAATAGGGCACCGCTAAAAGTATAATTAACCTTATAATTATGGACGAAAACCTATACTAGAGACTTAAAAGGTGCTCCCCTAAAGAAGAATGGGCACTTACCTTAGACTATATCCCTATTTAGATATAACTAGATCTGGACATTAAGGCGCAACCAAATAGTAAAAGATATGTAATAAGGAAGCTTAACGTAAATAGCTTCCTTAATATAATTAAATAATAACTTTAAGACCTAGAAGAAATCCACCTAATACTAAATAAGTAAGGCTTATTGGCTACCCCTAAGGAAATTAATTAAAGACTAGAAAGGATCTAGGTAGCAATTAAAAGTAGGCTAGAAGAGTACTGCCCAGTTTTAAAACTGGGCCCCTATACGCGATATGTATGGTCCGCATAGTGCGCGGCCCTTATAGCCGGCCAATGACGAGCAAGGAGGAAATATATAAGCAGCTACAATTCTAAGGACGAAAGATAATATAAAGATATAAGAAACCAGCTAAAGAATACCCTAAGAAAAGAAGTAAGGAATAACTGGAGATGGTTTATAAACAAATATACTACTAACCTAAGTCTCCCCTATAATAAGGGCCTTTGGACTATAGCAAAATGGGTAAAGAAAAAGGTAGGACGCCTAGTAGAAGATCTATACCTACTACCCCTATAAAGAGTAGGCGAACCATAGGCTATAAGCAATAATAATAAGAAGGTAAAGATCCTTATAGAAAGATTTTTCCCTTAACCAGCTTTAGTAGACCTTAGCAATATTACTAGTAAAACACTGGTAACTCGCCTAAGGGTTAACAGCGACATAATAACTAAAGAAATAGCTAGAACTATTAGCCGCCTCTTAAATAATATAGTACTAGGACTAGATAGGATCCTAAATAAAGCTCTAAAGACCTATAGACTACTTATAGCACCTTAGCTTGCAGACGTAGCTAGAGTATACTTTATAATAGGCTACTACCCGCAACTTGGAAGATCTATGACGACGGTTATCTTATAAAAAGAAGGTAAAGTAGACTACTTAATCCCAGGAAGCTACCGCCCTATTGCCTTAGAAAACACCCTAAGTAAGACCTTAGAAAAGGTTATAGCGGACTATATAGCAGATATGGCAGAGGAACACGCCCTACTACTATAAAGCTAAATAGGGGCAAGAAAGAATCGCTTAACGCTATTAGCACTTACACTACTTGCTACTACTATTAAAACTGCATAGGCTATGCGAAAGGACTTTATAGTATTAATACTTAGCCTAGATATTAGCGGCGCCTATAATAATATACCCTATAAGCGT
>Ga0307507_10003987_pt1 | contig 27098 bp, 29 predicted proteins | sample 7_EM_MG_FD_207223 | JGI IMG/M metagenome (GOLD analysis project Ga0307507, IMG submission 207223) | Populus trichocarpa ectomycorrhiza microbial communities from riparian zone in the Pacific Northwest, United States - 7_EM | ecosystem: Host-associated > Plants > Roots > Unclassified | place...
CACCACCCCCCCCCCCCTCTCTCAGGTCAGCCAGGCTACCGAGGTCTTCCACGGACACATTATCATGAACCTTAGTAATTTAAGAATATCGTTACGTACCACTACCATTACGATACCTGGGTAGCCTAGCACACAATACAATAATACGAATATTATCGCCAAAATTTAATAAAACGAAAAAGAAAAAAAGAAAAAGAGAATACCGTGTGATACGAGTGATACTTTGTGACCGGGCTAGACTACCAGCCAACCTGGCCGTCCGGACCTTCCGCTCAGGCAGTCAGTCAGCTACGGACTCAGCTGGTAAGTAAGTCATTCTGGAGCTCTCCGTTCCGTCATTTTCTGTTTTCTTCAGTCACTCATTTTTGTATTTGGGCTCGGTCGGGGGAATGTCTGGGCTATGCTATTCGTCCCTTTGGTCAATGGGTCGGTGCGTAGTGGTTTGCCGGAAAAGCAAGGAAAAGTGCGCACAAGTGCTTTTTTATTTATTTATTACTTCCCCGTTCGAAGGTTGTGTGGAAGGGAGGGGGAGTTTCTGGATCCCGGGTGAAGTGAAGTAAGGTGAGGTGCTGAATGCTTGCTCGTGCTTGTGAGGTGAGGGTGTGGTGGGGGGATGAATTGGGGGAGTGATGGTGTGAATGGGGGGTGAGAGGCGCCCTCTTTTTTTTCTTTCTTTTTCCCTCCCCGAGAACCAGCTTCTCAGAGGGTTGTCCGTTTGCCTCAGGTTATTCCGGGAGGGAAGGGGTTTTTATTATTTAAAAGTACATATTTTTGCATAGGGATGGGTTGATGGGGTGGCGTGATAAACGATCTGCTCATGCGTCTTGGGGCAATTAATGGAGATAGGGTGTGGGGGAAAACGTTAAAAAGGAAGAAATCTAGATCTGATCGTGGGCGTACCCGTCTACAAAGTAATGAAAACAGACAAAACAGGTTCGGGAAGGTAAGGAAGGAGAAATCGATCGGGTGTAGGGGTGTGCTGAAAACCCGTGAAGCCTAGTAAAACGAAAACTCCGGTCTGAAGAGAGCATAAAATGTAGTAAAAAAAAAAAGGCTTGCAAAACGGAAAAAGCACAGCAAAAACTTCTAGATAGTTAAGGAAATGCCCCACCAAGGGGCTATGGTGTTGCTTAGAAATTAGAAGATGAAAATGAAAAAAAAAAAAAAGCCTAGAAACCCTCATAAATTCTCAAACCCCCCCCCCCCCAGGCCCCCTTTCACAGCAGTCTCTGATCGGGTTGCTCTTCGAATGTCATTCTGTGATAATATAGTAGTGTTACCGCTTACTCGTATAATTGCTTCTTGTAGTGCTTTGCTTTCTATCGATCGCCCCGCAGCTCAATCATCCTAAGGACGGCATCCATTCCCTCCTTAAGCACAAAATAGTTAATATCGGTTTCATGTGCAATACTTAGTACTTGCAAAACACTTGAGCGCAGCTTACCTTGACGATCAATCTATACAACCAAATTCCTTCTCCTTCTGAAACTCTGCCTCCATGTCTTCGCCCGCCTGTTGAATAGAAGGGAGGTCGTAGGTTCTGCGCAAGAGCATCATAAACTGTGACCATTGCGGTCTGAATATCTCTCGGTAGATTCATGACGTATGCGTCTTGAATATGTACATCTAGCAGACCAGAATCGTCACCAAGATTGAGCCAGCGTCCGTCAACATCGTGAGAGAATCGCGCCTGGGGGGACCATAATTCGAGGACTATCCTTGTAACATAGGAATGCCTCTCTGCGCTCGTTCGGAGTGAATTGAACGAAACGATCGTCATAACATACTCGGCTACCCTCGCCGCAACGTAAGCCTTTCTCTCCAAGCTTCCAAGATACGCCTCCACCCGATTGAACATATCGGGATCACAGAGGACATCGTGAAGATCTTGCGGCCGAGTGACATAACTTCCGGAGCCGTACGGAGATACTCCCCTTCTTCTTCTAAAGAAGGTCGGAGGCGACCATATCCGCATAAGAAGCTCGATATGACTGATGCTAGCCAGACGGGCACGCAATGCGTGGATTCGGAAGTCTCTCGTAGCAAGAGAAAGAGAATGGCTTGCACCGGAGATTGGTTCTAGATTGTCTAGATAGGACAAGATATTGAGTAGCAGCTCTGCTGGGATATTGTCGATCATGATAAATATCGTATGCCCTTCTAACAAAATTTCGAATTCCCCGAGGCTCCTAAAGACTCTGATGATATATATCTTACTTTCAATAAATCTCAAGGAAGCTCCGTTAACAGGTATGTAGATGTAGTGAAACTCCTTGGTGGTATGGAATCAAAAGAGGGCCGATATGGGACATTGGGAGCAGTATTTATGTAAGGTAGATGGCAGAGGAAGCGCACATTCTGATAGCTTCGGAAACACAAAATGTAACGCACACTCCGCCGGCTTCTCCGAAAATTGGACGCGGAACAACGTTTGAAAAGTCAAGGCAAGAAATTGAAAGCGTGTGACACGAGCAAGCAAGCAGCACGAAGAACAAAGAGGGCAGAGTCGATACCGTTGACTGGTTTTTTGGTATGACTGGGCAAGTCTGGGTCGAGCCTAATTTGAAGTAGCTAGCGGGATGCAATAGGTGTGTGAAAAGACCAGATGATATCTAGGGAAGCAACAGGGAAAGAAGGTGCACTTATGGGCACTTTCCCTTCTATTTGCGTGTACCAATGATAGTACTTTATTTCCTTTTCCTAAAAGTCTCTGCTGCTGGTTGCTCCCTACGGTAAAAGTAATGGGCTGCAAGTAGTCCAAGCGAACGAACCAAGAGATGTATGTGCCTTGCGGGTGTCATTCGCTGACGCAGGCACGCAGCCATGTCCTTCACTTCACGAGGTGGGTCTAAAGAAGGACACTAATAATCTGTGAGCTCATCCAAAAAGCTGTGACTTGGATGATAGTTCAGAGTGCGCGAAGGATACCTAGTTAGAATCGAGGCGAATCAAATTAAGAGATGGGTACGGCTGAGTGAATATACGGGGGTCTGACCTCTCGTTTAATGACCCAAGATGGTAGAGGGTACCTGTACCTTGGCCAATCTCGGGGACCAGACGCTAGTGTAAGTCCCGAAGGATGTGCAAAAGGCGACAGACTTGCATCTGGCTAGGCAATGCGAAGTATTAGGGCAATGCCAGGTGGAGGGCACGGTCGTACTGGCATGGATGAGGGGGTGTGTTTGACAAGAGGGGCAGTTTGTGAAGGAAGACCCAAGGAACAGGTCAGTTTCTCAGGACAATACAGCGAGGTCTAGAAGCCCTGAGAACAGGGTGAGTAGGTGAGTGAGTGAGGGTAGCGAAAGGATGTCTGAGTGTTAAGGGTGAGTGGGTTTGAGTGAACGAGTGAGTGAATGAGTGGTGGGTGAGTGGGTGAGTGAGTGAAGGAGTGAGTATGTACTGTAGGAATAAGTATAGATCATCTAGTGTACCCCCCCCCCCTCCCATTCCTCCTCCTTCCTAGGAATAGCCACAATAGAGGATGATTCTGATCAGCGCATTGCTCCGCCCCCTTGAAAGTAGGTATTCGTTCGCCCCGTCTATTTGACATAATAGGAATAGTATAGTCGTGCTGCAGACTGCAAAAGAAGACAACTTGGAGCAGGTGACGAAATGTTAAATATGTTGACCAAGAGTTGAGTCAGGGGAAGACGAGACGCGTCCGTGATGATGTTGACGATGGTGCTGTTACAGCAAAATTATGGCTGTTAATGTTTTTACGATGTTTATAGAACCTGTCAAGTGGTTAAGCCAGTGACAGAAATAAAACATGGCACAGGAAAGTACCGTACAGTGATGCAAGTACCGGTGTTCCGTTCACAAAACCTCTTATGACCCTGATCCTCACTCGTCCGGACCTCTCTCTCTCTCGCCATGCTTATGGTGGGGCAAGCGGGGCAGAGCCTCTGGTTGCATTCGGTTGGTTGGTTGGTTGGTTGGTTGGTTGCGATGTCTGTGGGCCCCCATGTCAGAGAAAGCCAAAAGGTGGTTACCGTGGTTGATGGTGGTGTTGTTGGCGGAAAAGGTAGAAGGGGTGGAAGAGGTAGTGGTGGTGGTGGTGGTGGTGGTAGATACTGACATTCATCGGAGCTTTTTGTTCTCTCGTTCCTTCCATGCTCCTTCCGTTGGTGTTCTCATCTACAGTACTGCACCGGTACCATTATTAGATTCCTGGTTCATCCCTTCCTTGACCCCACCAACCTTTTCTTTTTTCCCCTCTCTCGACACCGCTCTCGCTTCATCGTCCCATACAATTTCTTCCTCTCTCCCCTTTACAATTTATCCACCATCTCACCTTACGATAACCGACGATACCCAAGCTCCAGGACATCCCCCCCCCCACTGCAAACCTTCTCACCCCCACCAAGTACTCACCTCCGCCTCGCTCTTACTTGTCAATCTCTGCCCCTAAATGCCGACCACCAGCCTCTGGAGAGCTCCCTGGGCTCGTTTCGCCCTTTGTCGACAATCTTGCATCATGGCTTATTCCATCTCATCACCACCCATAACCTCAAAACTATTGCCTCGCTTCATAGCTAGGCAGCCCTTCTCGACCTCGCTAACTCCATCCCTCGCTTCTCGGCCACTTGTTTCAAACACAAACTTCACACCTCTAACAATCCACTGCTCGTGGAACCCGATTTCTTACAAACACAACCAAGCACGTGGAATGAAGGTGCGATCGGCGGTCAAAAAATTGTGCGAGTGCTGCAAGGTACTGTGATCACGTTATTCCTCGACCCCAATTTTCCTCTCATCATTTTCATCAATATCAAGCCTCGTTCCCCCCCCCACATTTCCACTCCGTTTGCTGTCTGTTCTTTTGACCTTTTTGGTTGCGATTCGAGTAGTCCGGCTGACAGAGCCTTGCAAAACGCCCAACAGTCGGTCCGCAGAAAGGGTAGAGTCTACATCATTTGTAGCAAAAATCCCAAACATAAACAACGTCAGGGCTAGATCCAAACTTTAGGTCATGTTAGATTTAGAGGGGAGGTGATCGGTGATCGTTGCACGGAGTCAGTCTCGCCTGAGTCACTGTGTGTGATCCGTGGCCTGGCTTGAAACGTTTGTACTAGTACAGGGAAAGGGGGCGTTCCTGTTGTTCAATCCCATTTATCATAAAGAGGCATCAAACGAAAGTCACTATAGTAAAGCTGTATGCGCAAAAAACTTGGCACTAGTGGATACTAAATAGGAGCGCATGAACTACAAATTTAAAAGGAGTGCTCGGGCAGGATGTCGGTATCCTCCGATAGCTCTTGAGAGCATATGAATTACTATCGCTCAGGCCGAGTGTAAATAGCGCATAAAGTGAATACGGTCATTCCGAAGGGGAAAAAACCAACTTCATCCTGACGATCCGGTAGATCAACTTGGCGATATCTAACCGGAAAAACAAAAGTCCCAGCCCGGAGTTGTGCCTGGGAGGCGCCCGTCAGTAAAACCCAAAAGTACCCGCTCGCTGACTATAGGAAAGAAGGAACCCCCCAGGGCCAGGGTCACCCTCGATTAAAAGGATACCGTGCCGTACAGAGGACAGCCGCTCGCTACCTTCCGAAGGCAATCGCGTTGCGTTAATGATCTCTTCAATCTCTATTCCTTCTACGGGCGAGTTGAGAGAGAAAAGTTTTCCAACAGCGAACCTGCCCGCCTGAAGAAAGAAAAAGCCCTTCTCTGTGTGACCAGTTCAACGAGGCAGCCTTGGTTACGCTCACCCTCTCCACTGCCTTGGCGTAACTAAACCAATGTTACACTCCTACACAGTGCCAAAAAAAACAAAACAAAAAACAGGATGAGGTTCATCCGTCAGTTAGGTCACGTATTATTGTGCTACTAGCTCGCACTGTGCCAATACAAGCAGTCCAACCCATTGCTGACTAGCCCGAACACATTATACACTGCTCCTCAGCCCAAGTCTTCGGACGATCAAACACTCAGATAGAGGCCTACCCCATGCACCGTACTGTACTCGCAATGTCGAAGCGTTTTTAGAAAAGACTGCTATTGCATACCACCAAAATGTGGCACTTTTTCTCAAATTTGGGTGGTATGCAATAGCAGTCTCTTCTAAAAACGCTACGACACTACGAGTACACACCATACTACACATACCCGTATGTTGCAGAACCATCATATATCTCAGACAGCAGTACTAGTAGCAGCGGCAGTAAATTGACCCACTTCACTACAACTACTAGAATAACTTATTATACACTATCTGTCTGTACATACATACCCATTTCTCATCCAACTAGCCAACTATCCAACCCTGCAGTGCGGGCTTCTCTGAATTGGGCCGGATATAAGACGCACGTACAGCACCCTGCCAGGTTTGGATGCCCTTTCCTCATTCAAACACTCGACCGGACCGTTTCGTCCAAAAACGCCGTACCTTTCCTCCTCTCCCATCAGGCATACTCTACCCACCTTACTCGGGTTTATTGCTATTGAGGCTTGCTAGACTGATTTCATTTGATATCATACCGCGACTAGCCGGGGCTACAAACGCAATTGTATTGAAAGGTTTTTTTTTTTTTTAGCTGCCCTGCCATCACACTGTACCTGCAGTGTGCTGTGCACTCGGTACTATGTTACGCACAAATACGACAATTCCGGAGCGGCCCTTTCCACCCTCCGTCCCTCCCTGGGGTCTGAATATACTTTACCTTCCTTGGAGTGTTTGCCCTGTAGCACCGGTAGCCAGGTCAAATACCCGTCGCCACCAATGAGGATACAAGCATTCGTATAAGGCAAATTTTTTTGAGGGGTTTAAACTCATTCATTCGATGGGACACAATACCGTACCGTACCATAGTTAGGGAATGGCGTTTAGTGCACCTCGCGAACAAACGGTGCTTCATCGTCATTGTCATAAAACAGGTTCAACGTGAATCCACCGTGGGCGAAAACCACATATCCCAGAATCTCACCTCAATTGTAAAATTTAATGACTATGCCTTTTTTTCTTTTCTTTTTCCTTTCTCCCCTTTGGCCCCTGCCCTAGCCACTGCCACCCCCAATAAGACCTCTTGACCCACCCCCAGAGCCGCAGCTCAACCTCGTACAGAACACTCTGTACCACTCGAGTGATGGCCCATGAATAATTCCTTTCCCTCTACCCAAGTCAACCAAACAATACCGTGAAAGTTGTAATGATTGAGTCTTGTGCTATGTCATTGGGCTTGGCTCCTCTGGTAGAGTCTGGTGTTTTTGGCTTTTGTATGTCTCTCAAAGGGGCTGAGCAGCTCTTTCCTTGCAGCGCTCTTCGCCCCTTTTCCAAAGTAGGGAATTCTGAACTACATAGCACAAGACTCGATTACTATAGTTTTTATGGTACATAAGAGAATGAAAGAAAGAAAGGACATAGGAATCTACAGCACTCAATCCCAGCCCAGAAGAGTGAGGAAAAAAAAAAAAAATGAAGAAAAAGCAATAATCTACCACGCACATGCCAGAGCATCATCGCCATCAAGAGTTTTATCAAGGCACCATAAACATATATTGTGACAAGATGTATCCCAAATGGGGCACAATCCGTCTTAGAGACTCAGACTCAGGATTAGATTTGGGAGTATCCGAAACACTCCTACTACCTCAGGAAAAACCCCGAGTAGGGTAGGGCTCTACATCCCCTCGTAATGGTAGATACTGTACCTATTATACTTATAGGGCCACCCGCCCAGTGCGCACCAATCCGATTTACCCGTAAGAGGTTCGGGTGGCCTTGCTTAGCCCAATATATCTTGGGTGGTGACCGGGCTTGTTTTTAATTCCCCACCCTAACGTAAATTACTTTACTCTCGCTTCGCTTTCGCTTTCACTTTCACTTTATTGATATGGTACTAGTACTGTCGGTAGTTCACGCTTTTCTCTCTACTGTGCTGTACCGTGCTGTGATCTGTGGGGGACAGGCTCCCTTTCCTTGTTCTTTTTTTACCCTCTTGCAGGCACAGCCTCACTGGTTATCGGATTTGGGTTGGTTGGTCAGTCATGTGGGGTCACTCGCTGAGGTGGGATTCCGTTTTGGGGCGGGGCTGGGGGTGGCTTTTTTTTTTTTGAGGCTTGAGGCTTTGTGAGGCGTTAATCTGGATGGAATCACAAGTAATCACCTCGTCCGTCCTTTTGTGAGTGAGTGAGTGAGTGAGTGAGTGGATGGGTGTGGCTTTCGTTTGGTTTGGCGAGCTGTGGTAGGTGGTTTGAGGCTAGCTTGTGAGTTGGTTGGTTGGTTGGTTGGTCGGATTATAATGAGAGTTCGCCCTCCACTCGTATATTTGTCACATGTACGCGGGCCACGGATAGGGTGTGGGCACAGGAAGCATAATAAGTGACCCGGTACCATGGGTAGATTGAAGTATGGTCTGGGAGGTCTATGTACCCCACCGCATAGTACAGTATTGCCTTAGGGTAAGGTGCGCAATTGTTTGGCAAGTGAGGTTAGGCGCTGGGACTTTCGAGTTCTTGGGTGAGACTGGGTGTCCGGGGTGCGTATGATAGGGGAAAAAGTGCCTTGCTTTGTGAACGGAGGAGAAAGAAAAGAATTAGGTTATGGGCAAACAATCTATCATGAATTTTCCGGATCTAAGTTACCATGCACACGTCTCGGTCGAGTTCAGGAACCAAAGGCACTCCTTGGACAAAAGCAAATATAGGAGGGGAAGAAAAGAAAAAAAATGAAATGAGAAACACACAAGGAAAAACCCAATAGACAGGTATGATGTTCTACAGTACAGGAGCTGCGCTCGCCAAGATCCACTCCACCTTTCCCCTTTGCTTTTCTCAAACCTCATAATCACCACCGAAAGTTGCCGAAAAGTGAAACAAGAAGGAAAAAGAAAAAAAGAAAAGATGGATGAGTTGCTTTTGTTTAATCCCAGAAATGGTCAAGTGAAAAATTAGAGGATTCTAGGCACAATTGTTCTCTACAACAACTGCTGGTGCTATGGTTTGTGTACCCGCAGGCTCTGGAGTCTCGCTTCTGCAGCAATAACCTATCCAAATATCATTAGTATAGTCCTCATGAGCGTTGGAAAGCCATAGTTATGTCCAATACCTCAACAGCCTGCTGGACCTCCAAAAACAATCTTGCCTCCTTGAGCCAATCTTTGGCCAACACCCTCGCCCACCCACTAAGCTGGTTCATTTCTCTAGCAGCATTGTCGATGTCCCCCTCCTCAAGGTAGGTCTCGGTTCTGGTCAAGATACTCTCCACGTCATCCCCCTGGGCAAGCCCCTTCTTCCTAAAGAGAACCTTGCTCAAAACCCAACTAGCAGCATGGCCAGCGACTCCGGCATCTTCTGGGAGCAGAGAGGCCTTTCGAACCTCATCAGAAACGCGACGGAAACGATCGATTAGCTGAGTAGGAGTTGAGACGCCTTTCTGGTATGCAAGAGGGTTGATGGAAGCAATGGCTGTCCGAACAACCTCGTCATCATCTGCCACTTCCTTCAAGGCGGCTAATTCCCGTAGGAAAGGCTTTGGCTGTTCGGGAGACTCGTACGCTGCCCTGACAGCTTCTAGTGCCACATGCATCTGCTGGGTCTTTAGGTTGGCATCAAGGATATCTGTCCAGGCGGTTGAGAGCTTTGTTAATTCTTCAACGGATCCGCTGAGCTCTTTCAATTTTCCAAGTCGTCCATTTCGCTCACTCTCGACCCGGTCCTCAATCTGCCGAATCCATTTCCTCTTCATTGCAATAGCTTGTTCAAGCAACTCGTTCCGAAGGCGATGTTCAGCTACTTCACCAGAGCGTTGAAGCTCTGTGTGAAGTTTCTCCCGGTATGATTGAGCCATCCTCTCGCGTTCTTTCTCGAACTCTTCCCTCCACTTATGCTCAATATTTGTGATTTCGTCGTCCACATTCTTGAGCAAACCTTGGGCAGCGGTGGTAAACTCCAGGTCCTTCTCCTTTACAGTCTTCTCCAGGCCCTGCTTTATGGATGCAATCTGTGAACTCAAGTGGGAAAGCTCTGACTTGGCCGTAGTAATAACCGAATCAAACACTTTAGGGGACTCGCTCTCGTTTACAAGAGTAATGATGGAATTGACCACATTGGCTAAATCGCGCACAACAGGATCCTCTACATCCCTCATGTCAACCAGAGCTATATGCCCTGTCGGGGCTTTTGGTTTTCCTAACTTTTCGGCAGCTCCAACCTCGGCGGCGTCCTTTCTAGGAGGTAAAGGTTTACCGCCAATGGTCCTAGTAGCGGCCGGCTGTGCAACATCAGTCCCCGACCCAACCGGCGCACTTATTGCCTTGCCCCCCTCTCTGTCCTTTTCTACCGTGCCTCTGGAAGAAATGTGAGGTCCATGTTTACCCACATCCGTCACTTTCTTATCCTCGGCAGGCTCAAAGACCTTCCATGTTGCCCCAGAAGCTTTAGGAATAACTACCTTGGGGGAGTCGATAGGTGGCGGGGCAACACGAGAAAGGGCGTTCGGGAACCTCCGGCGGAATTCACGTTCCTCAAAGTAAAGAACAGCTTCTTCCCCGAACGGAATGTACTCAGTGAAGAAATCATGAAAGTTATCAGATTTTAAAGAGTAGAAAACACCACCGGCAAAAGAGAGCCCTGTAAGAAATGTCAATCCAACAACAAAATTCCGTAATCGATGTGTCTTTTTAGGCTGTTTTGGTGGAGCCACCGGAGAGGATACTGGTGGTGGGGGCGGCGGAGGAGCAGAAGATCCAGCACTTGTTGTAGCCGAAGGAGGAACTTTAGGCGCTGGAACAGGCGGGGATGTCTGTGTTTTCGTGGGCGGAGGCGGAGTAAGTGGTACCGGAGTGGGCGAAGTATTTGATGGGGTTACGGGAGTTGTGGTAATCTTTGGTGTGGGAGATATAGGTGAAGCTGCTGCTGCTGGAGGGGGCTTTGCGGGAGCCGCTGGATGTGCACCGCCAGGAAGGACTGGGGGTTTGACATCCTTGATGCTTCTTTTAGTGTTCGTATCAGGCCGAGGAACTTTTGTATCCGCTAGAAATCTCTAGATAAAAGACGCACAATGTGCAATTGCGATTAGCGAAAGACTCATTAGACAATTCACTATTGCTGTCTCTTCCCAAGAAAATCGATGAAATTAGATACCTGTTGCTGGTACTGAGTCTGTTGAAGTTTCAACGAATGACGCTGGTGCCGGCTGGGGGTAGAACGGCTTGAAAAGCCAATTACTCTGGCCGAAGCCGATGAGGACAGGCGCAGCATTGTGAATTGGCGAGATGCTCTTTGGCCAGAACTATGAAGCGAGTGTGATGAAGAGGAAGAGCGGGAGGTGATGCGCGATAAACGAAAATCACAAGGGTCTAGGGAGGGCTGGGGTTGGAGAGTTGGTGTTGGAGGGGGAGGCGGAGATGCCGATTGATCACAATCAACGCCCGATTCTTGAAGGAGGGCTTTCGCGATGATGCCGAGACATCCTGCGGGCTCTTCCGGCCTACTTTCCTGTACTATAGTTTTTCCTTTGTCTCCCCCGAGGATTCCTTTCTCTCGCTTTACCTCCCCCATCATCAAGATTTAATTATATGATAATTCCTAACTTATATGCAGGGAATGAGAAAGAAGAAGAAAAACCCTCTTTTTGGATAGAACAGCTGGTGCAGCCAAGCTACTACTTTTCCTTCTTCCATATTGTACCATGCACACAACCTACAGCAAATCACGGTACAGTACGGTACACGTCCTCACTACGAGAGAATCTATCCTTAAACAAAATCTTGAGAAGGAACCTCAGATTCAAATAAAGATGCCAAAACTCTATTATGGTAATAGACTGTACCAAAAAAGAGAAGAACTGCTAGGAATAGTATCAGTCGTAACAGAAAGAATTGAAAAGTGCACCCAACATGAGAAGGAAATCCTAGAGGACTGCCATTTATGATTTTCGAGATGACTTGGCGAAAGAAGATAGTTTAGCAACATCGCAACCCACAATCCACCATAAAGACAAAAAAGCGAAATTCGCACGAGTGGATCCTGGTCAGGCGCCTGAGCCTGCATCAACACTCGAATAGCGAGAAGGGGAAATGGGGGTGTATGCAATGAAGATGAAAAAGAGTAAAAAAAACAGCATTGCGTATCTTCCCTCAAACTAACCCACCATTGCCGTTCCCAAATATCATTACTACAATCCTTCGTTTACTAGCCACAGTATAGGATCCCACACAAGTCCACTACCATAAGAGATGACTACCGAACAAAGAGACTAGGTAAACAGGAAAAGGAAAAGAAAAGAAAAAAGCACAATAGAACACCTTTGATCCCATCCATGTACACATTGCCCTAGAGTCGCTCAGCAATTACACCCGTGTTGTTGTGCTGCGTTTGCACCACTCAAGTTGACGCCTCGACCGCCAGCAGCACCAGTTCTTGTTGCTCCCCTAGGCCCTTGCTGGTCCAACGGCAGCTTCTTTGCGATAGCAGTGAAAAGTTCTTTGACGTTTTCAGCGGTCTTTGCCGAGGTCTCGAAGAAGAGGAGGCCAGCTTCCCGCGCATACGCTTCGGCCTCGGCAGTTTCGACCGCTCGTTTTGAGGGAGAACCTGTTGGCGATGCAAGATCAAGCTTGTTACCGGCTAAAGCAATAACAATATTCTCATTCGCCTGACGTTGGAGTTCCTTGACCCAGGCCTTGGCTTTGTCTAGCGAAGACTAAAAACAGAGTCAGTTCGTGTTACAAAGGCGTGCGTTGACAGGTGACAAAAAATAGTTTAGGCAGCTAACAGCTTGAGTAATGTCGTATACCACGACAGCACAGTTGGCATTACGATAATACATGGGCGCCAATGACTTGTAACGCTCCTGACCAGCGGTGTCCCTATAGGAAGAAATCTAGAAGTTAGATGAGAGCAATGCGAGATCATAACGCATATTGAGCGAGCGGACAGCTACCATATTTCGAACTTGATGGTAGTAGCTTCATCTAAAGCAATGGTCTGTGTAAGGAATGCAGCCCCGATCGTGCTTTCCCGATAATCGTCAAATTGATCCTGTTGAAAAATCTGCGTTAGCAACGTTATCGCACAAGTGAAATCCCCTTTTCTGGTTCATTACGGAAGGCGGCTCCGCTTCAGAGGACTCACTTTAACAAACCGAAGTACTAAAGAGCTCTAAAATTTTGGTTAGATAAGCAAAGGCCACATCTGAGTGCGCGCGGAATGAACACCAACCTTGCCAACAGCAGATTCGCCTATTTCAGTCAGATAAAATCGGAAATTTAGAAAATAGCTAAGGAAAGTGATCGGGAAATAAATTTCAACAAAAACGGTGGGGGGTGATCAAAGCATACCTAGAAGGACAAGCTTAAACTGAGCAAAGCGTTGAGACTGAGCGGAAGCACGTGCATGAGACATAGCAGATTCGGAGAGACTGATTTTGGAATACCAAGGTAAAAATTTAATGTGTAGAGAGAGAGTCGAAGGAAAGGAAGGAGTTGATAGAGAGTAAAGACCGAGCCCAGAGGAGAGGTGGCTGAGGGAGAGTTGGTCGGTGTCGATGAGGGCGATACAATGTAATAACACAAACGACCGGGGTTCCTGCTAGTAGGGTAACGGGGAAGAGTGAAATAGCGATACTATACTTTATCTTGTTGTTTGGGTTCTCTTTCCCTTCCGTATTTGTATTCTGAGGTTCGAGGTTTGTGGGTTGGTGGAGGTTGTGGATGGAACAAGTGGTACTAGTAGGGTAAGCAGTGAGGGATGGTTATTTCTCCGTTCAAGGGTACTTTTGAGTTGAGGTGACGAAGGGAAGGAGGACGACAACCACAGCTAGAGAGGGATGGATAAAGTTAGACACACACACGCGATGGGGGGTTTCCACTGATTGGAGCCTCTGAAAGCCAAGGAACCATCTCTAGTGAATCAACCCCATTCCCCGTTACACTATTTTTGGATAGAGGCCACCCTAATTAGGTCACCAATATCTCTTTCTGGTAAAGTCGATTGTATTAAACGGTTATAAACGATTCGCTTAGCTTATCCTAGATCCCGCACAGAGATTGGAGGCCTCAAGCATGTCAGTGACGAATGACCCTCTGAGTACCGGTACGGCCATTGCACAACTGCCTGTCCATACATGAGGTGCAGCCGTTTATTAACACTACCCTACTGTACCTCTATTCACTCCGTCCCCCCAAACAAACTACCCATACTCTCCTTCGAAGCCCCCCCCCCCCTCCTGCATCAAAGCTCCGCCAGTAACTTACCTCCTTTCCGTGGAACAGATTCCTGCTTCTAGCTATGGCTTCCTCTATCGAGGGAACTGCTCAGATACAACCAAGCAAAGCTTTAGGATTTCTCGGTATATCCCTGGTTGCGCTTTGTTGGCTGTTCTCACTTCAATAGTTTTGTTCGAGCTTCCAAGTTAACATCCTATCGGTTGATAGTTCTTGGTTCTTCTGTTTACGATGTTCTTGGTCGTCTTCGTGCTCAGCATCGGATATTTCCCTCCATCTCGGTAATCTATGACTCTGCTGCACCGTTAGCCTCCCCGATCGTAGTCATGCTTGATTCCAACGGTTTACGTCTTCGCTTCGACGGACCAGACCAACGCCTCCGGCTCATCGAAGTGCTTGACTTTCAGAAATCCAGATTGTCCTACAATAGCGGTGAACTGACCAGGCCTGGGACAGGGGCAGGGGGTCCTACTTTTCGGAGCATATATAACAAGCTTTTTGGACCCACGTATCCAGGAGAGTACATGGAGGACCAAAGTGTTTATGTGCTATCATATCCTGGAGTTGCATTCTCATTCCCAATAAATAAGGAAGCCTGGAAGGAAGGTGCGGATTTCGTATCTGTGCTCTCGTCATCAGACGCCCAGCCTGCCAGTAGCATGGCCATTTTTGCTGGTTCGTCTTGGCTAGAGGCACGAAGTGACTTGTTCACCCGACCGGTACAGAACCCAAGATTATCTCTTGTGAATGGAGCTAGCGCTAGGTTGTCTTCTGCAAACGATGAGGTGGAATTTGTCAAGTTTCGTGATGAAAATAAGGTGGAAATAATTCGCCGGCATAACCAACCGTTTTGGATTACATTGCACTCGACCACTCCTCAAGACCTTATCACAGAGCTAGGCCCGCCAAGTGCGATATACCGGAAGCACGATCACAGGCTATCCATTCACAGAACTAGATCCTTATCCGGAGGGGTAAACGGAAGAGGTCACCAAGATGATACAGACGATACAGAGCCAGAAGATGCTCAATCTGATGACGAGGAAGATGTGTCTGATGTCTCCGCGACATCAAATAGCGATTACTTCTACAACTACTTCCACCATGGAATGGATATATTCATATCTGCAACCCGCTCATCTTCACACCCGGTAGCTACTAAAGTCATCCTTCACGGAAACGTACCCGGCAGCTTCGAATTTCAAAGATACAGGCGAGCCCGCTGGAGCATAGAGCTCTCGGCAAGCACCAAGAAGGCAAAAGAGCTACGACTACATAGTGAGATGGGATTTGATGAGGTCTTGCCCCTGTTGCGCGAAAGATTCGGAGAAGGGCAGAGACCCATGCCCTTGAACCGGGGGAGTGATTCGCCGAGCAGTAGTTGTGAACTATTGGGCGGATGGGAAGATAATGAGAGTGCAGCGGATAAGGTTGATGTCAAGGGTGTGCCTGGTGGAAGTGAAAGTACATTTGGAAATACAGGTACGGTTTGCTCGTTTCACTCCACCAACCAAGCTAAAGAAACTAATAACTTCAAAAACAGAACTATACGGATTCCCTGGATTCATATTTGAGGTCCTAAGGAATAAGGCGATATCTTCGCTAACGGTATTCTAAGTCAAGGTGTCTTGTATCGAACACAGTCGTTACCGAGGGCTTCTAGTTTTGTTAGACTGTTATTTCCATAACCATATCCTGACTCTGCAAATATTATTCTCCCGTGTTTCGGCTGTTATATTATTTTTCTACTCTTTAACTACTGGCGCAGGAATGGGGCATTCTGATTTCTATCCCTCATCTGGCTGAGGGCCCGACGGATTGTGTGTAATCGATTTATGGAGTTGTGTCGTTGGGTCTGCCCTGCCTTTTCTGTCGTGATTTCTCAAGGCATCATCTCACCGCAAGATATATTTCATTAAAAAACCAAAAAAAATAAAAATAAAAATACCATCGTAGTCTCCCTTCTATGCTAAACTCCGTAAATCCACTAACAATGATACCCTGCACTCATTGTAGCTTGAGAAAATATCTATCCATCCCCCCACAGCTAGACCCTAGCCTTCCCGGCCGCGCTTTCGCATCCTTCTTCTCGGGCTTTTTCACCACCCTCGCGCCAGTAGATTCCTGAACGACCTCGCGAATGGTCTCCCGCGAAAGACAAAAGTCCACATGTTCATTGAAAACCGCATCATCGGCCGGTAACAGCCTCGTGCAGATCGGACACTCCCACCACTCCTCTTTAGCCGCCATCTTCGGCGGCGGCGATAGGTCCTGTGGAGTGTCGCCGGTAGGCATGCTCAGAGAAGCTTTGATAGCTTCTTCTATAGCAAGTTGTTCCTCATCCTGAACTTCCTGGGATAAGTGCCCGCTCGGTAATAGCCCGTCGAGAGACTCTTCGGGCCAGACCTCCCATTCGGCTTCCCCTTCACCCACTTGCGCGTTCGAGCGTTGGAATTTTGCTGGTGGGCATTCTTCTCCTTCATCTTCTTGCCCATGCTCACGTTCGTGCTCAGGGCGCTTCCGCTTCATTGACCGGAGAAGGTTCTTCTTGAAAAAGTTGTTAATCCTCCCAGTGTCCTTCTTAGTACTAGACAACTGCGTCACGCGCAGACCCATTAATCTAATCTTCAACGGCTGGAACTCACCCTCAAGCTCCTGCAGCAACGGCAGAGCATAATTATACAAATCCTCTGCGGAAAAGATCGAGCGGTGGAGCGCCTTTTGGCGGGAGTGCACCTGGTAAGTGTGTAACTTAACTTTAACGGTGACGGTCCGCCCGGCAAGGTTTGCTGCGAGCAGGTCCTTCTCTAGCTCCTGCGCCGTCGAGCGGAGTTTCTCACGCAGCGGCCTGGGGCCGGAGAGATCCTTGAAGGTGCTCTCGGTGCCCAGACTCTTGCGCTCGTATTCGGCGACCGGGTGGATGCAGGTCCTGCCGAGGCCTAGATAGCAATTTAGTAGGAATGACCACGCCTTCTCGCTAAAGAGCTTGCTGAGAATGCCGCGCAGGGCGAAGACGTCACCCCAAGTCTTCACCCCCACGGCGTCGAGCTCGCGCTCGAATACACGGCCGACCCCGTTGACTTTGCGCACGGGGAGGGTGCGCATGAAGTGCATTATTGCTTCGCGGTCATTGGGAATGCACTAGTTTGGTAAGTTAGGCAGTGAAGAAAGGGTTAGGGTAGTGATGGTTACAAATTGGCCGTTTGGCTTGTTTTGGTTCGAGGCGACTTTTGCTAGCTATCAACATTTTCTGGTTTAGAGTTTTTGTTTTGTTTTTTCTTTTTGGTAAACGAAGTAGGGAGAGTAGTGGAGAATACCCTTGCATTTGATGCAATTCCAGCAGAAACACTAATTTTGGTGTGCTCGAGGACTTCGCAGCGGATTTGTTCGACAACTTGGTCGGGGGTCATGTCTTTGTGGTCCTCCAAATACTACACTAATAGTTGAGAATCGATTGTATTATAAAGGCAGAATGAAAAAATGCCGGGAGCAAGAGGACGCACCTCTGTGATGTTCAAAAAGGCCTCATCTACACTCGCTGCCTCATACCTGTCGTCATACTTGACTAGAACCTCGCGAACCTCTTCGGCCTTTGCAGTATACTTGTGAAAACTCGGGGGTAGGAAAACCAGCTGCGGGCAAAGCTCTTAAATAGGTCAGGATGCCAAGCATTATAGAATTTGGGAGAGTGTGCCTACGTTTCGCAATATACCCCACCATTCCGCTCCGTACGCCAAATTCACGAGCTTTGTAGTTACATGTAGTCAGGACTCCACCGCCCACCGCCATCGGAACTAGATTCCGTCAGCCTAAGGCCTCGCAGCGAGGTATCGTACAGTAGGAGGCTATCTACCTTCTTTGAGCTCTGGTCGATCAAGTTCTTCAACTGATGCATAGAAAGCATCGCAGTCGACATGCACAATGATCTGAGAGAGGTACCGCGAGGCCTCTAAAGCAGTGATCTGCACAAGTCAGAGACCGAATTTATAAGGCACTTGAAGCCGCTTGTCGTGTTCTCGTTACCACACCTCTTCGTCTACCCTCCTTATTTGTGAGGACAAGTCCAAAGACTCTAGATGCTTTTTCCGTCGCAGGATGATCTCTATGCGTTTCGTGAGCTGTTGGCAGGACCTGATTAACTAAGAGGATCCGGAGAAGGCTGCGTGGTAGAGACAGACATACCTGCTCATCCCTCTCCTCCTCATGCTTGAAAAATTTTGACCCCTTCGAAGCGTTATATATGATTTCGCCAACCTTGCTTTGATCGACCTTGTCCTGTCCAGCTTTAAGTAGTGATGGTCCAAGCAGAGAATGCCGAAGAGAAATATGACCCGCCCCTTCGACTCTTGGTGGTGGTTTACTATCTCCAGATGCCATATTGTAGATAGTTTGTATATCCGGTATGTCAAAAGAGAGAGGAGGTCAGAAATGAATCCGTAATTCGAGGGTATCGTGGGGTATAGTGAGCGGAAGTGGGGGATTAAGAAGAGCGTGAAGACGCGTTTGTTTGTTCACGTTTGTGGGGGAGACGCGTGCGACATGGGTTTTACAAGGCACCATTCCAGTCCTCCAATGCCACAGCCCTTGCTTAGTAAGGAGAGTCCCTGTATTACAGAGGCCAGGCAGAGTGAAAGACTGGCCTTGATACGACGAGCTCATGGCTACAGATCTACTACACGTTGGTATCTCCGTGGTTTATTTTCGTAATTTAAAGCAATGTCTCTAGCGGTGCTGTACCGGCAGCTCATGTTATGGTATGGTATGGGATACTAGGAGTGTTTCCCCCTATTAAATCATGTTCACGAATTATCACTCGTAATCCACCAGGCAGGCTGGCACATACTTTCGAAGAAACACCACTATTGTGCTAGTAGTGAAGGGTAAGCGATTAACCTGATCCTATACGGCAATAGGGTCCGGAACATTAGCACTTCATTAGTGATGTCCAGCTTGATGGAGGGAGGAAATATATTGCCAATGCAATGGGCCACGGGTCACGTGATTGGTAGAATCCACGGAGAGAGGCATCCAAATCTTTCTCGCATGCTGTGGCAACCATCATCTCTCCGTTTGGAACTATAATCATGCCTGGGCTAAACTTTGGGGGATACTTCTGATTGATGAGAGATGAAGGAATTGAACCAGAGCTGTGGGGTCGACAGAGGGTTAGATCTGTGTACTATATTTATTGAACGAGTGTAGTACAGGTATAACAAGTTGAACTGCACGCGCGGGGCAAGAATTGAGTTAAATGCGGGGGAGAAATGGGTAGTAGATAATGATAGCGAGAAGAGGGGAATGATCGGATTTGTGGTGTACGGATGCAAGAAGTGTATTCTTTCGGTTCAGGCTTCCGCAGAGAGAGAGAGAGAGGGAGGCCAGAGGGTATTTGAGGGATTGTTATGATGCAAGTATCATCGGTTTGGGCTCCGACATTGTCTGGTGAAGAAACGAAACACTTTTGGCCATTGCTCTGCTCAACCACTTGCGTCTAAAGTGCCTAAATGGGTTAGTGGGAACCGAGGTACTCGAGTAGGAGCTCAAGTCCTGAAGGAAGCCACGAACAAATAAAAGCACGGGCATATGCATCGCATACAATGCGGTGAAAAATAAATAAAAAGGAGGATATGATATTTCCCCCATAGGCGGCTGTAGGTTCGTGCATACATTTAAACCCTCTTCTACCCTTCTTCCCCTCTGATTGAACTTAGCTCCTGAAACCTATTATAACAGAACTGCTGGTAGCAGAAATACTGTCCAAGTCAATCCCTCCCCCGCTTTTACCCTCCTCATACGAGCAGCTCGATCAGCGACACGCTGTTCAGGACAACATCCCGGGACATAGCGAGGAAAAAGGGGAATAAGACCATGTGCCCTGAGCAATGAAGGATTGCACACCGCCATGACTGTAACTGCAACTACAATCTCCAAAACTACAACTTCTGATCCGGTCGTTGCCGCTCCCCCGATAATAGCTTCCGAAGCAGGAGATCGCAAGTTTAGAGCGAGGACCCCCATGGCCACGAATGACAAGCCACCCCTCAAATCCCTACGCACCACCAACAACAACATCGGTGACAATACTAGCCCCTCCACACCGACCCCGCGTCTTGCCGCTTCTCAACGGCCCGCTTCGAATTCGTTGCATCCGAATGTTACCACTCGCTCTCCTCGATCTGCCGCGAGGAAGGGGAGAGCGGAAACAATATGTTCGCCTGATTCGGAATTGCACGTTCCAGCCGCCCGCCCTTCCTCAAGCTTGGAGCAACGGCCATCGAGTGCAATAGGATCTAGGGTGTCCATGGGATCGGAGACGCCATCGAATTACCGTCAGCAAACTACAACACGTCCAGCTCCTTTGAGACAGAACTCGTTTACTACTAATAGCAATGGGACTACCCCTAAATTCTTTCATGCAAACCAAGCGAGACCGACGAGACCTTCGCTACCAGCAAAAGTATCACCAACGCCCCCTTTGTCTTCACCAAGAACACCCCTGGGGCAACCCGCCAAATTCTTTCACGCTGATAGCATCCCTACATCTGTTCCCCGGTCACACTCTCCTACACCTCCCGTCCCCCCGCCTCGACTCCCAGGACAACCGGGCTTTGTAAATGATTTCATTCAGAACCCTCATGCGTATATCGGTGAATTTACTTCTTCAAGATCTTCATCTATGGTAGGTGGCGGCTCTCGGCCAGCCTCTGTTGTCTCTATGACCCCTTCGGCACTCCCGGAACCTCGCAGCCATGTCAAGTTTGTCTATGCAAATGGGACAGAAGAGATTTTGCCTCCCAGAAGGTTGGGATCGGAGGCTGGTTCAGCAGCGCCATCGCCCCAGATAGCTCAAGTTCCATTTTCAAGTTCTCCAACAGGTGCGTTATCGCCTCTTGGCTCCCCGAATCTGGTTGCGAACCCACAGACGCAGCTCTTCAAGAGTCCACACTCTTCACCAAGGTCAAGTATAGATGCTAGCACAAGGCATGGTAGAGCGCTCTCTATTAGTTCAACAATTGATATGATGAGTTTGTTGAAGGGTGAATCTACGGGGGAGGACAGAGATAGCAGTAAGGCGTCTGAAGACGATGCTCTGTCTGCCAAAGCTGCTGCAAAAGCCAAGATCAAGGCAATGGAAGAAGCTGCAGCGAATGCCCGAAGAGAGAGAAAGGTAGATATGGCGTGAGCGAGCAGAAAGGATATTGCTGATAGTTGAGCTTAGGTTCTGGACTTGGAAATATCTAATACTTCCTTACTGGCCATTAATAAGACACTAGAACGCCAAATGAGAAAGCAGACGGCTGAGCTAAGGCGCTATCGCCGACTTTCACGCACTGGCCGACTTGCCTCACTTTCCAATGGGGGAAAGAAGATGAAGAAGGGAAAGATTTTTTTAGGTCATCTCTCTGATGGTGGCGACGAGGAGGTGTCTGACCCTCAGAGTGCGTCTGATGAGAGGGCTAGCGATGCAGATGAGGAAGAAGACGAAGAAGAAGAGAGTGAGGGGGAAAATGGAGATTCACCTGATGAAGACGAAGAAGACGAGAAGGAAGATGATGAAGAGAAAGCTGGCGGCACGGCAGCCGCAGGACTGGAAGGAAAGAAAGACGAGGCGCCGGAGGGTGGCCGGCTCGACCTTGACTTGTCAAAACACCAAGCCCTTCTCGAGGCCTCCGCCAAGATGAATGTCTCTCTGAAGCGCTGTCAATACATCACCGAGCAGCTCATAAAGGAAGGGAAAAAAGCCCTAGAATACAAAGTCCAACCCTCTGACGTCCACCTTGGCGGCAGAGTGTTGACAGGCGACAACGACGAAGAATTCGAAGGCGAAACCGAAGACAACGAGGATTCGAGAATGGAGAACGCGATAGCTAACGAAACTAGTTATGGGGAAAGTGAAGGCGGTGAGGGAGGGGAGTACTTTCGCCGAGACCAGGACAGCCAAGACGAGGGCGGGGATGATGATGAAGAGGACGAAGGTGGATCTAGCGGGGTGTATGATGAAGATGACGAGACGTCTGGCGGTGAAGACATTTATCCGTTTAGGGATGCGGATCGAGTGATGCTTCCGAGGTTGGCGGGGTATGTTGGGTCTACGACATGAGTTCCTTCTTTGCTGGGGAGTGATATTAAGCCGAATGAGAGAGTATCGAAGCTTGCACGGCGGGCCCTTTTTGTTTGCTTTTGTGCGTGCGTGTGTTGCGTGGGCATTGAATTGGGAGAAGGCGTTATATCGGAAATTCGACTCACTCCGTGATCTGCTGCGCCGCTTTGCGTCCCCCTCCCTTCATTCGCGAGAGTGTTCTTTCTTTTTCTTTTTCTTTTCGAGAGCAACTTGCGAGAGATCCGTGACATGAGTGGGTGGCAGGCAGGTATCGGTATGTCGCTACTGTAACTTGTTTGTGGGCATGGAGAGATCTCGTGGCAAATCTCTGGTTCTTTTTTTTTTCTTTGAGTGAACGAGTGTGAGTGAGTGGGTGAGTGCGCTTTGCGTTCGAATACTTTGTTTTATCCCCGCTGTTGTATTTTTGTCTTTTCTATTCTTTCTATACGTGAGTAGTGTGTTAATAGGTTGGTTGGTTGCTCAAGGAAGAGAGAATCTGTATAGACTACACATTGCTATGAAGTTATGAGGGTTGAAGGTTGAATGTATAGGTCGTTTGTTATTATTGATACTTGTGGTCTTTGTGGTGGTGTTGTGAATGGGATATCGTAGATGCCGTATTGTGTTAGCCTTGATTCATACGAGCAAAAGAGTTATGATAGAGCTTGAAATAAGCGCTGTATGAAGCACTGGTATGAAGGGCCAACTGCAAAAGAGCTTGATCCTATTATACAGCTTGAGCACTCAGGTCATTTGCAACCTTCAATCGAGATGTCTGCTGTAAAATACCACCCAACCCCAGCATCTCTGCGGCGGCATATCTGTGTTGCAAAGCTTAATTCCCCTCCTCCGCCTTTGCCTTAGCTTCCTGGGCAGCCACAGCTTCCTTAAGCGCAGCATATCTTTTCGCCCTCTCCCGTAGCTACCCCCCGTCACAATTAGCTCTATTCTCCCTTGCCTCCGCCTAAACCACTAAACATGATATAAAAAAGAACTCACCTCCCTCTCCTCCCGATCCCTAACCTCTAACTCGCGAATCCACGCCGCCTGCTTCTCCCTCGCTTTCGCTTCAGCTATTTTAGCCTCTGCACCCTTCCGCTCCTCGCGGTCCCGTGCCCAGTAGAAGCTGCCGGCGCACATTACAGCTACTGTGAAGGCTTGGGCGTAAATGCGCGCGCGGAACATCCGGTTCGTGCGCGCCTTGTCCCCGGCACGGATTGCGCGGGTTGATTGGTAGAGGGCGTAGACTGTCATTAGGCAGCCTGCCGTACTCATGTATGGGGTTAGTTGGGGTTGGTTTGGAGGGGGGGGCCAAGGGACCTATGGGGATTAGGGGCTCTTCTTTTAGGCGACGGGTGAACTTTGAGAGGCGGGATTCCTCATGGAAGTCGCTTTTGGGTGATAGTTGTAGAGTTAGGTACTGTAGTGTAGGTAATAATGGGGGATTGGTAATGAGGAATAGTGGGGCCGGTGGGATGACTTACGCATCGCTGTCAAGTGAAGAAGGGAGTGGACGAGAGGACATTTTTTTTATATTTTTTTTATAGGGCTGTGTGTAAGTGAAGATAAGTGAGTGGTTGGAGTTGGGGTGAGGTGAGGTGAGGTGCGGGTATGGTATTTTGGCCTTGTATGATTTGATTGATTAAACGACGACGACGCCCGGGCCGTTACAGTGTATGTACGAGTACAAGTACTTAGTGCTGTGTTTATATAGCTTAAACTGACTACACGTCTTCATTCGCTGATTGGGTCACTATAGGCGTTATATCATACTAATATCAGGAATTACTTCGTTCTGCTGAGAGAAAGAGAAAAAGGAGAAAAAAGAATTCTGTTGGATGAGGGTGGGTTATGGTAAGTCGGAAGGGATTGGGATATTGAGCCTCTTGCCAATTTGAAGGTCTGAGGACCTCGCTCTCTCTCTTCTCTCTTTTGCCCGCCCACCCTCGATCTCTATCCTAACGTTATCGATAAGCAGATAAGCCTTTCCCCGCCACAGCCCACCACCAAGACAAACTTTTTCGCTCTTTCTCCCCTCTGCTAACAGGTTTTTCAGGGGGTTGCTGCTGCTGCTGCTGCTGCTGTACTTTTCTTCATCGGCAATGGAGACTTCTAATGGCCTTACCGCAAATGCGCTCACAGAGTACTCTTCCAATGTCCCTGAAAAGGGGAGTGGAAGAAGTAGTCCTGTTTCCTCTGTTCCTTCGGTTTTTAAACATGAAGATGGGAGTCCAGATGTGAGTCAATTTCTTGTTTTTTTTCCCATTTTTTCGTCTGGTGTTTGAGTTTGGGCTAAGTGGTGATGTTTGAAAATAGTACCTACGTTTGATTCTTACCTCGAGGGTTTACGATGTTGTCAAGGAGACTCCCGTCACTCCTGCTGTGAATACTAGCACTGCGCTGGGGTGTAGAGTTATTCTCAAAAGGGAGGATTTGCAGCCCGTATTTAGCTTCAAGCTTCGCGGGGCGTATAATAAGATGGCCCATTTACCGGCCGAAGAGAGGTGGAAGGGTGTTATTGCTTGCTCTGCTGGTTTGGCAATTCCTCTCTTCTACGTATTTCTATCAACGATGGCTAATCACAATGCTCGACTATAGGAAACCACGCCCAAGGCGTTGCCTACGCTGCTAAACACCTCGGAATTCCTGCAACCATAGTCATGCCTACTGCGACGCCAGACATTAAACACCGGAATGTGAGTAGGCTGGGTTCAAACGTAGTGCTTTACGGTAGCGATTTTGACGCTGCTAAAGCACACTGCAAGAGCTTGGAAGTTAAATACGGACTCACTAATATTGCGCCGTTTGACGACCCGTACGTGATTGCTGGACAGGGAACTATCGGCATGGAATTACTGCGCCAATGCAATCTAGAGAATCTTAAGGCTGTTTTCTGCTGTGTTGGTGGTGGCGGACTTATTGCTGGTGTGGGTGTTTATATTAAGAGGTTGGCACCGCATGTTAAGGTGATTGGGGTTGAGACTCATGATGCGAACGCTATGGTGGCCTCGTTGAAGGCTGGTCAGAGGATTACTTTGAAAGAGGTGGGGTTGTTTGCAGATGGGGCTGCTGTGAAAGTTGTGGGGAGGGAGACCTTTAAGATTTGCAAGGAATGTGTGGATGAGGTCATTGAAATCTCTACTGACGAGATTTGCGCTGCTATTAAAGATGTGTTTGTTGGTAAGAGTTGCGCAATCGATTCTGGGCAGGTTACGTTTCTAACAGCGTAAAGATACCCGCTCCATTGTCGAACCAGCTGGCGCTCTTGCATTAGCGGGACTGAAGAAATATGTGGCTATCAACCGTCCGGCCGACGAGAAGGACACATTCTGTGCCATTTTGTCTGGGGCCAATATGGACTTTGATCGCCTTCGCTTTGTGGCCGAGAGAGCTAGGCTTGGGGAAGGCAAGGAGGTTTTGCTATCCATTGTGATTCCTGAGAAGCCGAAATCCTTCCTCGAGATGATGCAGTGCATCCTTCCTCGCTCAGTGACTGAATTCTCCTACCGTTTTGGAGACTCTAAATTGGCGTCTATTTTCATGTCTATCATTGTCCATGACCGTGCTTCTGAGATTCCTAGCATTTTGACCCTTCTTAGGGACAAGGGTTGTTATGCTGAAGATATCAGTGATAATGAGATGGCGAAGTCGCATGTTCGGTATCTTATTGGCGGGAGATTGCCTCATGGGTATGATTCTGAGGAGAGGATATATAGATTTGGTGAGTCTGTGGTAATTCTGGGTTGATAGTGGATCAGACTAACGATTGATTGCAGAGTTCCCTGAGCGTCCCGGTGCCCTTGAGAAGTTTCTAAAGTCTTTACATCCCGACTTTAATATCTCCCTCTTCCACTACAGGAACCAGGGTGGAGGTAATTTCTCGCTGGATCCTTCGTAAGAATTCCGCGCTGATTTAGTTTTTTCAAACAGATATTGGAAAGGTTCTCGCGGGCATCCAAGTCCCAGCAGGTAAACGTGGGGACTTGGAAGCCTTCCTCGTCAACCTCAAATACCCCTTCGTCGACGAGACTGAGAATGCTGTGTATAAAAAGTTCATGACACCCATTGCTGAAAAGGTGAACGGCGTTGGTTTATAGATTGATATCTTTGGGTTGTCGTTTCTGTTTTTCCATAGCTACGGTAGAAGGTTTCAGAGGGACGACTAGTTAGATCTTAGAAAATATCTATCTTTCATACAATATAAGTTAACGGTTAAGGTCTCCAATGCCACAACGCCCTCCAATGCCACAACAATCTATAAGATTGAATGATGATCTGATAACTAATTAAGCCTTTTTTTCTTTTTCTATACTGCTAGATCTAGGACACAAGAAAGTAAGCATGAAAGAAACAAACTTTGCTGCAGGGAGCGAGATTGATGGCAGGTAGCTGAATTGTGGCTAATTCACCGGCAGGTAGAACAGCGAGGCTGGGAGTATGCTGGATGATGAGGAAGGGTACCAAATCGGTTTACAAAAAGTCGTCGTTACCTTACCCCACTAACACGGATTCTTTCTTTGCGTGGGTGGATGAGTAAGTTAGGTGAGGGTTCCACATAATTTGCAATCGGGATTGTCTCACGATCAGGGGGAGGAGGAGGGGGCACTTTCCTCCATGCTAACTTCCCCGTATTCTAGATCTGGCGGCGGGGGAAAAAAAAAAGTTTCTTTAGTTATCAGATCATCGTTCAATCTTATAAGATGTGGTGGCATTGGAGGGCGCGGTGGCATTAGAGGGATAAAATATGAAAAGCCCGATGAGTTAATTATACGGTAAAAGTCTACAATGCCACAACCCCGGAGCAGATATATCTACAATGCCACGATACCCGG
>Ga0307507_10003988_pt1 | contig 27094 bp, 9 predicted proteins | sample 7_EM_MG_FD_207223 | JGI IMG/M metagenome (GOLD analysis project Ga0307507, IMG submission 207223) | Populus trichocarpa ectomycorrhiza microbial communities from riparian zone in the Pacific Northwest, United States - 7_EM | ecosystem: Host-associated > Plants > Roots > Unclassified | place...
AAAAGCGTAATTCTGCAGCCGTTACAGCCCTACAGAACTATTCCACGATATCCTTCTGTTATCCATAGCTAAGATCCAATCTTCCTACTAGTAACCAGAACAGTAAACCAGAAATAATAACGGCGGCAGTAACAGCAATAGCAGTAACAGTAGTAACAGTAGTAACAGTAGTAACAGTAGTAAAAGCAGACATTTAGCGTAGTAAAATAAAACAGAACAGTCAGCGGTAGAACATTCGGTAGAAGAACTCGGTAACAGTTAGTAAGCAGTAGGACATCCGGCAGTAGAACTTTTAGTAGTAGAAATCTCGGTAGCGGCAGACGGTTGATGGCAGTTGGTTGGTAGCAGTCGGTCGAAACAGCAGTGGTAGAACAGTTGGAACGGTGGAACGGAACGGTCGGAGCAGCAGTTAGAATAGAACAGTCGGTTAAGATGGCAGTAGCAGCAACGACAGTAGAACAGTCGGTCTAAATAGCGGTCGGTAGAAACAGTAGAACAGTCGGTCTAAATAGCGGTCGGTAGAAACAGTAGAACGGGACAGGTCGGTCGGAACGGCAGTTAGAATCGAACAGTTGAAGCAGCATTAGGTCCAGAATAGATCGGTCAGAACGGCTGAACGGCTAAACAGATCCAACAGATCCAGCAGCGGTACAGATCCGGCACAGCTAGATGGAACAGTAGAGACGGAACAGTCAGTCGAGACAGCAGGGACGAAATAGCTGGCAGTAGCAGCGGTGACAGGGCAGTCGACCAAGATAGCAGAAGCTCTGGCTTGGTTTGATCATTCAGTTGGTCGTTTGATATCAAAACTCTGCATCTGGCTCTGCGTCTGGCTGCGCATCTGGCTGTACATCAGTAGCTCTGCATTGCATATTCTGCGTCCGTGTCTGCGTCCGTGTCTGCGTGCGTCCTGTATGCCTGATTTGACTGCTGGCCAAAGACTGTCTAATTGATCGGCGACGACGTGCTGCAACTGATCGTTCGGTCGTTCGACTAAGGTAGAAAGTCGGCCCGGCCGAAGACTCTGACTGTCCTGACTTGAATGCGGAGACGGCGTTCAACTGATCGAGATTTGATGAGGCCCTGGCTTGACTCAAGGTGTCTTCTGTTGCATGTACATCTGTGGCTTTGCATCCGTAGACAATTGATTAAAACCTCCGTGTAGACGTAGGATCGGTCAAGGCTCCGCATCTGCCGTTCGATCAAGGCTTCGCATATATAGGCGTCCAGTCAAGCTGCCGTACTGTTGTCCAATCAAGGCTCTACACCCGTATGCTCCATATCCGTAGACTCCGTGTACAACTCCGTGTGAGACTCTGTGTAAAGCTCCGTATCTATGTCTGCAGGAAAGATCGTTCTGGTTAAAGAGGCTCCAAGACGTTGATTGACCGTGCTTCTGACGTTCTGCGGTCGTATACTGATTTCCTCGTTGGGCCTAGTGTCTGTCTGTCTGCCATTGTAGAATCTTTGACCGCTGATCGAAGACGTCTGACGGCGACGGTGACTGATTCAATTTAACCGTGACAACGTATGATCGACTGACGTTCAAATAGGGTATTAGGTCGGCCCGACTGAAAGCTCTGGTTGATCCGACTTGACTGTAGAGGCGGCGTCCGACTGATCAAGATTTGACTGAGGCTCTGGCTTGACTCAAGGCGTCTTCTGTTGTACGTACGACCTGGGCTCTGCATCGTCGCATGCTCAATCAAAGCTTTTGAATCCGTTGACGTTCCATTGAGGCTCTATATCCGTAGGCCCTGTATCTGCGGACAGTCGATCAAGACTCTGGCTGTGCAGTCGTTCGGTCAAAGCTCTGCATCCATAGTCGATTGAGGCTCTCAGTGTCCACCAGACGTCCAATCCAGAGACCTGTCTTAAGACTTCCTTCCTCGTGAGCATAAACAGCAGTTTCCAGTAGACCATTTCCGCGGGCCCGGTGCTTTTATAAGACGTCCTTAATAGCTACTTTCTTTCCTTTCAGAGTCGCCTTTGCTCTTGGCTTCTTCGGCGCATCCTTAGGCTTTTACGGCTGCTTCTTTACCCCGGCTATTGGCAGTACGCTCGCATATCCTTAATCTTCTTCCAGCTTAAGAGCCTTCTTAGAATTGTCTTCTACTTTCAGTCTCTTGATTGCTGTCCTGCTAGCTCTACGTTTCGCCTAAGTCGTCCTCAATGTTATCCGGTGTCAGCTTCTCGGTTGTTGTAACTGCCTCCGTTGTATGTCCCTTGCCCTTGTGTCCACAATGCAGTCCTTCGTCAAGACGACCTCTGAGAAGTGCCGGCTCCTATACATCCAATTCCTGTTCCCCTTGTAATCCTTGGCAAGGTCCTTTACTGGCTTGGCCAGATACGGCTTAGTTCCGTCTTCAGTCGTATAAGGATAGTTCAGGCTTAACATGGTCAGCTATGCCCTCCGTACAATCTCTTGCAGAGCATCTTTGTCAGTGCCTCGTTATATACTGCTTTACCGTTTCCGCAGTACTTGATTTCCAATGTCATGCTGCTGCCCTTATGTAGGTCCCTTTCTTGCCGCAGTGTCTGTTCTCGTCGTGTAGCTAGTGCAGTGCTGAATTCGGATGGCGGTTGCGGAGCTGCGATCAGCTGTCGTTTGAATAAGGAATAAGGTCGGCCCGGTTAAAGGCTCTAATCTGACGACATTCAATTGACTTGATTCAGTGACGGTGACGTGCTAATATTGAGGCTCTAGCTTGATTCGGTTCTTTGACTGACCGTAGCTTCCGCGCAGTCATTTGATCAAGGCTCTGTGTATAGCTCTGCATCTGGCTCTGCATCGTATAATCGGCTCTGTATCTGTGTAATCAACTAAGGCTCCTGGTGCCGTTCTTATTGTACAGCTAGCGCATTATTGAATTCTAGGGGCGGTGTAGAGTTCTGCCGGCTCTATTGCTAAATGGACCAATCAGGATTTTCCGTCCCCGGGATGGAAAATTGCTATTGGCTCGTCAACGGGCGGTGAGCTAAACTGATATCTTTTGCAGTAAGTTGACGCGTTTAATGACACATCGCGGTTAAGAAAGTAAATATAAAAGGAGCTTTAGGAAATATAGTAATTAAGTAGACAAAATAGAAATCTTTTATACGGTCATTACCTACATCCCCTCCCCTACCTCAGAACTTGACTGTCCCCTAGTTAAATATCCTATACCTACTGTAGAGCCTGCTGCGGAGCCTGCTGTTAATGGCTAACCTAGTTAAGCATCTGTCTCCAAGACCGTCTCCAAGGATTAGAAGATTCATTCTTCTTCCTAGCCTCTGCCGTCTCATCCGCAGGCCGTGATATAATCTGGATGCATTCTCCTGGTTATACATTCTTCTCCTATGGCAGAGCGGCTGTCCTGGCTGTACTACTGTCTCTAAGGGTTGGGCAAGTCTATGGACGTTGCTGGCTGGGCGTTACTAAGTCCGTGGGCCATACTTGATAGTAGTCCTCCCAGTTTATGCGTATTTCGTCACTACTCTTAAGTACTACTCCGTTATGGAAAGTAGTAAAATCCGTTCATCCTATAGGGGCCTATTACCGTGTCTGTTCTTCCTTTGGCCTATCTAGGTCTATTCCCTAGTATATACGGAGCCAGTCCTTAATACCCTTCAGTTGTTCTTCATTGCCGAGCCACGGAAGTACAGGTCTAGGTTAGTTGTATATCCTAGCTACTAGTCTTCCTTTATTAGATAGATGCACAAATCCTTGCTAAATAAGATCCTTTAAGCCTTAACATTTATGCTTAGTAAAACGGTGACTTTCTCTGTATCCAAAATAGGTCCGCCAGCCTTGTCCTCGTGTGCCTCGCTGACCCTATACGTCCCATTGCGGCCGTCCAAAGGCAGTAGAATCTTGCGGATGTTAGGGACCTTGCGGATATTAAGAATCCTGCAAGTATTAAGAGCCTTACGGAGGTTAACAGTCTTACGGAGGTTGGGTACTGTTTTGCCAGTTTTCGTATCCTAGTGCTAAGCTGTATCCTTATACTGGGCTTTAAACTGTAGCCTAATTTAATAGCGTTGTGTGCTTCCTTGGGTCCAGAAGTCTTCCTTTCCTTTAGCGGTTAAGCTTATTCCCTTGCTGCCGTAGCTCTTGTATAAGCTAGACATTTAGGACATCTTCTTTTAGAAGAATAGCCATTCACTTAATATTCTCTGCAGCCATTATTCTTAACTCTACAGCCTCCTTTAGCCTTTTAAATATAAGGGTACTGGGCTTATCTGCTATGGCTCCTGTCTTTTCTATTATATACCTATGGTATTTAATAGGGAGTCCTTGTATAAACTACCACCCCTTCTCTTGCTTAGTAAGGTTTCCTACGGCTACCGCTCTTGTTAAGATGGTAGTAAAGTCGTGTATATAGTAACGCAGCTCGCCTAGCTATTCCGCAGATTTTTAAATAAAAGCTTCCACAAAGTCTCTTGTCTCTATGCGTTGGTAGTAGTTATTTACTTAGTATTCTACCCTAAGCTTTCTTATAAGCTCCATCTAATTACCAGCTATGAATTTAGGCAAGCTTCGGATCCACACCCCTATTTAGTAATTATAGTACTCTAGAAGGCCCTGGTGCTTCTCCTTACTTGTTACACAATGTTAGGTGCATAGCCGTTCGTACTATTTAATAAACTGCGATATGTTCTGCCCTGCGAAGTAGGGAGTTCTAATAGTTTCTAGGGCTGGTATAGGCTAAACCATAACATAGATCTTGTCTTAAGCCGTTAACTACTGGTTACGAGGTAATGCATCCTTAGGAGCTTGTAGGTAATCCCTATAGCTTTTATCCTTTGTTTACTAAGGGTTATTGGTCCTAGGTGTTATAGGTAAACACTACAGTAGGTCTGTTTATATAGCTATAGTCTTGACAGAGAATGTCCCAGATAACTATCCTAGCGGGACATTAACAGGTGCATGCTTTAGCTGGTCTACTTATATAGCTATGTCCCTAACGGAAGGCGCCTGCTTCTTAATGCCTAAGGGGAGGTCTTCCTGGGAGAGTATGGAATCTTTATCTTCTACCACTACCGGGTCTTAATACGTCCATCTATTTTGGCCTACTGTCGTTCTATATAGTAGGTCCTTACGGAGTGCCTCTAGGGCCGCTGCTAATATAATCTAGATAACTTAAAAGAGGACAAAGCTAAGCTAAAATAGGAAGCTTTTAAAGGCAGATTTAATCTTATGTGCTCGCGGCCTTGCTTAGTATTGTCTCTATTCTTAAAGGGCAGCACTAGCTTCCTTTGCTGCTAGATATCTTAGATTTTATTTCCATCTAACTAATTAGCCCTTGGCTTGTTGTCTCTATATCTTTAATAACGTTCTAGCTATGCTTATGCGCGCGCGGGTGGCGAGATTTTAACCACTAGTAGTTGTCTAATTAGCTAACTGGTTTGCTTAACACCAAATTTTTAAGTATAGGCACTAAACCCAACTTCTAAGACCTTTTAACCTATACTATTTTGCTTCCTATTGCTACTCTTTGGCCTATATGTTAAGTCTGGCTGTCTGTCTTTTCCGCTGTCTTTCTGTTTAGGGTCTGCTTGGTTCCCCTTACTATTTAATACTGCCTAGTTCTCTGGTTCTCTAGTTCTGCCGTCTTATTTGTTGGTTTTTCTATAGTTGGTTGTTCTTCTACAGCTAGCGGTTCTTTGGCAGTTATAGTATATTCCTATATGTCTTCTATGTATATAGCACTAGACTTCTAATCTAAAGAGCTTGCCGTCGTCCCCACGTGGAATGCTAAATAATATATAGTAGGGTATAGTGTCTTTTAGATAGAAAAGTCACGGTACTATCTATTTATTAGTTAGTTAGTCTGTCTATTAGTCTATCTATCTCTTTATTAGTAATAAAGAAAGAAAAGAATATATTCTGGTAGGTTTATAATTATATATAAGATAAGGAGGAAAGGAGGAAAGCCGAAGCTTAATAAATATAGGAAAATGCCAAGATAGTAGGCGACGTCCAATCTACACCACTATATATGTGGTAGGGTACAGTGTCTCTTAGATAGGAAAGTTACGGTACTATCTATCTATTAGTTAGTTAGTCTGTCTGTTAGTCTGTCTGTCTCTCTATTAGTAATAAAAAAAGAAAAGAATGTATTCTAGTAGGTTTGTGATTGTATATAAGATAAGGAGGAAAGGAGGAAAGCCAAAGCTTAATAAATATAGGAAAATGCCAAGACAGTAGGCGACGTCTAATCTACACCACTATATACCTCCCCTACTAAGAACGTTGTCCCCTAACGTTCTATCCTATAGAAGAATAGCTAAATAAAAGTATAGCAAAAGCAGAATAGAAAAAGGAAAGCATAAAATAGAATGTAGGAAACCTTTCTCCTAGTAAGATACCTATTAGACTTATACTAAAATAAATACACCTATTAGCCGTACTAGTTGCCTATGTACTATACCTACTAGCGTCACTAGTCAAAAGCATAAATATATGCACTAGCCACCCTAATCGCCTGTGTACTATACCTACTAGCGGTACTAGTTAAAAGCGTAATTCTGCAGCCGTTATAGCCCTATAGAACTATTCTATAATATCCTTCTATTATTTATAGCTAAGATCTAATCTTCCTACTAGTAACCAGAACAGTAAACCAGAAATAATAACGGCAGCAGTAACAGTAGTAATAGCAGTAATAGTAACGGTAGTAGAAACAGTAATAAAAGTAGACAGTTAGCACGGTAAAATAAAATAGAATAGTTGGCGGTAGAACACTTAGTAGAAGAACTTGGTAATAGTTAGTAAGCAGTAGGACATCTAGTAATAGAACTTTTAATAGCAGAAATCTTAGTAGCGGCAATTAGTCAATAATAGTTGGTTAGTAGCAGTTGGTTAAAACAGTAGTAGTAGAATAATTGGAATAGTGGAACGGAACGGTTGGTAGAAATAGCAGTTATAATTTAGAATAGCAGCAGTAGTAGTAGTAGTAGTAACAGAACGGTTAATGGCATTTAATTAGTAGCGGTTGGTTAGTAGCAGCTAGTTAGACAGCGGTAGGGCGATTAAAATGGTATGGTATAGCGGCCAGGAGAGCAATAGTAGAATAGTTAAAATAGTATTAGGCCTAGAACAGGTCAGTTAGAATAGTTATCTAGCAAATCTTGTAGCGGTACAGATCCGGCACAGTTAGATAGAATAGTAGAGATAGAACAGTTAGTTAAGACAGCAGGGACGAAATAGCTAGACAAAATAGTGGCGGTAGCAGCAGTAATAGTAGGGCAGTTGATTAAGATAGCAGAGGCTCTAGCTTAGTTTAATTATTTAGTTGGTTATTTAATATCAAAACTCTGTATTTGGCTCTGTATCTGGCTGTGCATCTAGCTGTATATTAGTAGCTCTATATTACATACTCTGTGTTCGTGTCTACGTGCGTGCCTGTATATGTGCCTATGTGCCTGCCTTAACTGCCTGACAAAGACTGTCTAACTAGTTAGCGATGACGTGCTGTAACTGATTGTTCGGTTATTTAATTAAGGTAGAAAGTCAGCCTAGTTAAAAGCTCTAATTGTCCTAACTTAAATATAAAGACGGCGTTTAACTAATTAAGATTTAATAAGGCCCTAGCTTAACTTAAGGTGTTTTTAGCAGTATATATAACCGAGGTTTTGTATCTATAGACTCTATATACGACTCTATATAAGACTCTGTGTAGAGATCCGTATCTGCGTCTATAGGAAAGACTGTTTTAGTTAACTAGTCCATAGGCGTTAAAATGGGCGGTAATTAATTAATAAAGGAGGGTTAAAGGGAGAGGTTCCTATAGAGGCTGTTTGTCTGCCATTATAGGACCTTTAACTACTAATTAAAGACGTCTAATAGCGATGGTGACTAATTTAATTTAACTGTAACAATATACAATCAACTAATGTTTAAATAGGGTATTAGGTCGGCTTAACTAAAAGCTTTAGCTAATCCAACTTAACTGTAGAGGTAGTGTTTAACTAATTAAGATTTAATTAAGGCTCTGGCTTGACTTAAGGCGTTTTTTGTTATATGTACAACCTAGGCTCTGCATTATTATATACTTAATTAAAGCTTTTAAATCTGTTAATATTCTATTGAGGCTCTATATCTATAAGCTTTATATCTGTGGATAGTTAATTAAGACTCTGGCTGTGCAGCTGTTTGGTTAAAGCTCTATATCTATAGTTAATTAAGGCTCTTAGTATCTACTAGACGTCTAATCTAGAGATCTATCCTAAGACCTCCTTTCTTATAAGCATAAACGGCAGTTTCTAGTAGACTATTTCTATAGGCCTGGTGCTCTTCTAGGACATCCTTAATAGCTACTTTCTTCCCTTTTTGGGCCGTCTTTGCTTTTAGTTCCTTTAGTATATTTTTAATCTTCTTCCAGCCTAAGAACTTTAGGGATTATCTTCTACTTTTAGTCTCTTTGTTATTGTCCTACTAGTTCTATACTTCATCTAAGTCGTCCTTTAGAACTATCCGGTGGCAGCTTCTTGGTTATTATAACCTCTGTTACATATCCCTTGCCCTTATATCTATAATATAGTCCTTTTATTAAGACAACCTCTAAGAAGTGCTGGCTCCTATATATCCAATTCCTATTCCCTTTATAATCCTTAGTAAGGTCCTTTACTGGCTTAGCTAGATATGGCTTGGTTCCGTCTTTAGTTGTATAAAAATAGTTTAGGCTTAACGTGGTCAGCTATGCCCTCTATATAATTTCTTATAGAGCATCTTTGTCAGTGCCTCTTTATATACTACTTTACTATTTCCGCAGTACTTAATTTCCAATGTTATGTTGCTGCCCTTATATAGGTCCCTTCCTTACTGCAGTGTCTATTCTTATTGTGTAGCTAGTGCAGTGCAGAATTTAAATGGCAGTTACAGAGCTATAATCAGCTGTTATTTAAATAAGGAACAAGGTCGGCCTGGTCAAAGGCTCTAATTTAACAACATTTGATTAACTTGCTTTAGTAACGGTGACGTGCTAATATTAAGGCTTAGGCTTAATTTAACTCTTTAACTAACTATGGCCTTTGTGCAGTTATTTAAGACTAAGGCTTCCGCATCTGCTGTTTGGTTAAGGCTCTGCGTATAGCTCTGTATCTAGCTCTGTATTGTATAATTAGCTCTATATCCGTGCAATTAATTAAGGCTCTTAGTGCCGTTCTTATTATATAGCTAGCGTATTATCAAATTCTAGGGGCAATATAGAGTTCTACTAGCTCTATTACTAAATGGACTAATTAGGATTTTCCGTCCCTGGGATAGAAAATCGCTATTAGCTTATTAATAGGTAGTAAGCTGAACTAATATCTTTGTAGTAGATTAACGCGTTTAACGATATATTGCAGTCAAGAAAGTAAATAAGAAAAGGAGCTTTAGGAAATACTATAATTAAGTATAAAAAATAGAAATCTTTTATACTATTACCTGCGTCCCCTCCCCTACCTTAGAATTTAACTGTCCCCTAGTCAAATATTCTATACCTACTATAGAGCCTGCTGCGGAGCCTGCTGTTAATGGCTGACCTAGTTAAGCGTCTGTCTTTAAGACCGTCTCTAAGGATTAAAAGATTTATTCTTCTTCCTAGCCTCTACTATTTTATCCGTAGGCTGTAATATAATCTGGATGCATTCTCCTAGTCGTATATTCTTCTCCTATGGCAGAGCTTGCAGCTTAATGGCTGTCCTGGTTGTATGGCTATCTCTAAGGGTTGGGCGAGTCTACGGATATTGCTAGCTGGGCGTTACTAAGTCTATGGGCTGTACTTAATAGTAGTCCTCCTAGTTTATGTGTATTTTGTTACTGCTCTTAAGTACTACTCTGTTATAGAAAGTAGTAAAATCCGTTTATCCTATAGGGGCCTATTGCCGTATCTATTCTTTCTTTAGCCTATTTAGGTCTATTCCCTAGTATATATAGAGCCAGTCCTTGATACCCTTTAGTTGTCCTTTATTGCTGAGCCATGGAAGTATAGGTCTAGGTTAGTTGTGTATCCTAGCTACTAGTCTTCCTTTATTAAATAGATATATAAATCCTTACTAAATAAGATCCTTTAAGCCTTGATATTTATGCTTAGTGAAATAGTAACTTCCTTTGTATTTAAAATAGGTCTGCTGGCCTTGTCCTTATATGCCTTGCTAACCCTATACGTCCCATTGCGGCCGTCTAAAGGTAGTAGAATCTTGTGGATGTTAGGGACCTTGCGGATATTAAGAATCCTATAAGTATTAAGAGCCTTACAGAGGTTGACAGTCTTGCGGAGGTTAGGTGCTGTTTTGCTAGTTTTTGTATCCTGGTGCTGAGCTGTATCCTTATACTGGGCTTTAAACTGCAGCCTGATTTAATAGCGTTGTGTGCTTTTTTAGGTCTAGAAGTCTTCCCTCCCTTTGGCGGTTGAGCTTATTCCCTTGCTGCTGTAGCTCTTGTATAAGCTGGACATTTAGGATATCTTCTTCCAGAAGAATAGCTATTCGCTTAATATTTTCTGTAGCTATTATTCTTAACTCTATAGCCTCCTTCAGCCTTTTAAATATAAGGGTACTGGGCTTATCTGCTATAGCTTCTGTCTTTTCTATTATGTGCCTGTGGTATTTAATAGGGAGTCCTTATATAAACCACCACCCCTTTTTTTGCTTAGTAAGGTTTCCTACGGCTACCGCTCTTGCTAAGATGGTAGTAAAGTTATGTATATAGTGACGCAGCTCGCCTAGCTGTTCCGTAGATTTTTAAATAAAAGCTTCCATAAAGTCTCTTGTCTCTATGTGTTGGTAGTAGTTGTTTGCTTAGTATTCTGCCCTAAGCTTTCTTATAAGCTCCATCTAATTACTAGTTGTAAATTTAGGCAAGCTTTGGATCCACACCCCTATTTAGTAATTATAGTACTCTAGAAGGCCCTGGTGCTTCTCCTTACTTATTATATGATGTTAGGTGTATAGCCATTTGTACTGTTTAATAAACTATGATATATTCTGCCCTGTAAAGTAGGGAGTTCTAACAGTTCCTAGGGCTGGTATAGGCTGAACTATAACGCAGATCTTGTCTTGAGCTGTTAACTGCTAGTTACAAGGTAATGTATTCTTAGGAGCTTGTAGGTAATCCCTATGGCTTTTATCCTTTGTCTACTGAGGGTTATTGGTCCTAGGTGTTATAGGTAAACGCTATGGTAGGTTTATTTGTATAGCTGTGGTCTTAATAGAGGATGTCCTAGATAACTGTCCTAGCGGGACATTAATAGGTGTATGCTTTGGCTGGTCTACTTATATAGCTATGTCCCTAATAGAAGGCGCCTGCTTTTTAATGCCTAAGGGGAGGTCTTCCTGGGAGAGTATGGAATCTTTATCTTCTACTACTGCCGGGTTTTAATACGTCCATCTATTTTAGCCTGCTGTTATTTTATATAGTAGGTCCTTATAGAGTGCCTCTAGGGCCGCTGTTAATATAATCTAGATAACTTAAAAGAGAATAAAGCTAAGCTAGAATAGGAAGCTTTTAAAGGTAGATTTAATTTTGTATGCTTGCGGCCTTGCTTAGTATTGTCTCTGTTCTTAAAGGGCAGCGCTAGCTTCCTTTGCCACTAGATATCTTAGATCTCATTTCTATCTAACTAATTGGCCCTTAGCTTGTTGTCTCTATATCTTTAATAACGTTCTGGCTATGCTCGTGCGCATATAGGTAGCGAGATTTTGACTATTAGTAGTTGTCTAATTAGCTAACTGGTTTGCTTAACGCCAAATTTTTAAGTATGGGCACTAAACCTAACTCCTAAGACCTTTTGACCTATACCATTTTACTTCCTATTACCACTCTTTAGCCTGTGTGTTAAGTTTAGCTGTCTGTCTTTTCTGCTGTCTTTTTGTTTAGGGTCTGCTTGGTTTCTTTTACTATTTAATACTACTTGGTTCTCTAGTTCTCTAGTTCTACTATCTTGTCTATTAGTTCTTCTATAGTTGGTTGTTCTTCTACAGCTAGCGGTTCTTTGGTAGTTGTAGTATATTCCTGTGTGTCTTTTATATATGTAGCACTAGACTTCTAATCTAAAGAGCTTGCTGTCATCCCTATATGGAATGCTAAATAATATATAGTAGGGTACGGTGTCTCTTAGATAGGAAAGTCACGGTACTATCTATCTATTAGTTAGTTAGTCTATCTATTAGTTTATCTATCTCTCTATCGGTAATAAAGAAAGAAAAGAATGTATTCTGGTAGGTTTGTGATTATATATAAGATAAGGAGGAAAGGAGGAAAGCTGAAGCTTAATAAATATAGGAAAATGCTAAGATAGTAGGCGATGTCCAATCTACACCACTATATATATGGTAGGGTACGGTGTCTCTTAGATAGAAAAGTTATGGTACTATCTATCTATCAGTTAGTTAGTCTATCTATTAGTCTATCTATCTCTCTGTTAGTAATAAAGAAAGAAAAGAATATATTTTGGTAGGTTTGTAATTGTATATAAGATAAGGAGGAAAGGAGGAAAGCCAAAGCTTAATAAATATAGGAAAATGCTAAGATAGTAGGCGACGTCCAATTTACACCACTATATACCTCCTCTACTAAGAACGTTGTCCCCTAACGTTCTATCCTATAGAAGAATAGCTAAACAAAAGTATAGCAAAAGCAGAATAGAAAAAGGAAAGTATAAAATAGAATATAGGAAACCTTTCTCCTAGTAAGATACCTATTAGACTTATACTGAAATAAATATACCTATTAGCCGTACTAGTTGCCTATGCACTATACCCACCAGTGTTACTGGTTAAAAGTATAAATATATGTACTAGCCGCCCTAATCGCCTGTATACTATACCTACTAGCGGTACTAGTTAAAAGCGTAATTCTATAGCCGTTATAGCCCTATAGAACTATTCTATAATATCCTTTTATTATCTATAGCTAAGATCCAATCTTCCTACTAGTAACCAGAATAGTAAACTAGAAATAATAACGGTAGCAGTAATAGCAGTAACAGTAGTAATAGTAATAGTAGTAGAAACAGTAATAAAAGCAAATAGTTAGCGCGGTAAAATAAAATAGAACAGTTGGTGGTAGAACACTTGGTAGAAGAACTCGGTAATAGTTAATAAGTAGTAGGACATCCAGTAACAGAACTTTTAATAGCAGAAATCTCAGTAGCGGCAGTTGGTTAATAACAGTTAGTTGGTAGCAGTTAATTAAAACAGTAGTAGTAGAACAATTGGAATAGTGGAACAGAACGGTTAGTAGAAACAGCAGTTATAATTTAGAATAGTAGCAGTAGTAGTAGTAGCAGTAACAGAACGGTTAACGGCATTTGGTTAGTAGTGGTTGGTTAGTGGCGGCTAGTTAGACAGCGGTGGGGCGATTAAAACGGTATAGTATAGCGGCTAGGAGAGCAATAGTAGAATAGTTAAAATAGTATTAGGCCTAGAACAGGTTAGTTAGAATAGTTATCTAGTAAATCTTATAGTGGTACAGATCCGGCACAGTTAGATAGAACAGTAGAAATAAAACAGTTAGTTAAGATAGTAGGGACGAAATAGCTGGATGGAATAGTGGCGGTAGCAGTAGTGATGGTAGGGCAGTTAATTAAGATAGCAGAGGCTCTGGCTTGGTTTGATTGTTTAGTTAGTTATTTAATATTAAAACTCTGTATCTAGCTCTGCGTCTAGCTGTGTATCTAGCTATACATTAGTAGCTCTGCATTGTATACTCTATGTTTGTGTCTACGTGCGTGCCTATATACGTGCCTACGTGCCTGCCTTAACTACCTAATAAAGACTGTCTAACTAGTTGGCAACGATGTGCTGTAACTAATTGTTCAGTTATTTAATTAAGGTAGAAAGTTAGCCTGGTTAAAAGCTTTAATTGTCCTAACTTAAATGCGAAGACGGTGTTTAACTAATTAAGATTTAATAAGGCCCTGGCTTGACTTAAGGTGTTTTTGGTGGCATATATAACCAAGGTTCTATATCCGTAGACTCTATATATGACTTTATGTGAGACTCTGTGTAGAGATCTATATCTGCGTCTATAGGAAAGACCGTTCTAGTTAACTAATCCGTGGGCGTTAAGACGGGCGGCAATTAATTGATAAAGAAGGGTTAAAGGGAGAGGTTTCTGTAGAGGCTATCTATCTGCTATTATAGGACCTTTGACTACTAATTAAAGATGTCTAATAGTGACGGTAACTAATTTAATTTGACTGTGATAACATATAATTAACTAACATTTAAATAGGGTATTAGGTCAGCCTAACTAAAAGCTTTAGCTAATCCAACTTAACTATAGAGGCGGTGTCTAACTAATTAAGATTTGACTAAGGCTCTGGCTTGACTTAAGGCGTCTTCTATTATATATACAACCTAGGCTCTACATTATTATATGCTTAATTAAAGCTTTTAAATCCGTTAACGTTCTATTAAGGCTCTATATCTATAAGCTCTATATCTGCGGACAGTTAATTAAAACTCTAGCTGTGTAGCCGTTTAGTTAAAGCTCTGCATTTATAGTTAATTAAGGCTCTTAGTGTCTACTAGATGTCTAATCTAGAGACCTGTTCTAAGACCTCCTTTTTTATAAGCATAAATAGCAGTTTCTAGTAGACTATTTCCGCGGGCCTAGTGCTCTTCTGGGATATCCTTAATAGCTGCTTTCTTTCCTTTCTAGGCTATCTTTGCTTTTAATTCCTTTGGCGTATTTTTAATCTTCTTCTAGCCTAAGAACCTTAGGGATTATCTTTTACTTTTAGTCTCTTTATTATTGTCCTGCTAGTTCTGCACTTTGTCTAAGTCATCCTTTGGAACTATCTGGTGGCAGCTTCTTAGTTATTATAACCTTTGTTATATATCCCTTGCCCTTATGTCTATAATATAGTCCTTTTGTCAAGACAACTTCTAAGAAGTGCTGGCTCCTGTACATCTAATTCCTATTCCCCTTGTAATCCTTGGCAAGGTCCTTTACTAGCTTGGCTAGATACGGCTTAATTCCGTCTTTAGTTGTATAAGGATAGTTTAGGCTTAATATAGTTAGCTGTGCCCTCTATATAATTTCTTATAGAGCATCTTTGTTAGTGCCTCTTTATATACTGCTTTACTATTTCCGTAGTACTTAATTTCCAATGTTATGTTGCCGCCCTTATATAGGTCCCTTCCTTACCATAATATCTGTTCTCGTCGTATAGCTGGTATAGTGCTAAATTTAGATAGCGGTTGCGGAGCTACAATTAGCTGTCATTTAAATAAGGAACAAGGTTGGCCCGGTTAAAGGCTTTAATTTAACGATATTTGATTAACTTGCTTTAGTGACAGTGACGTGCTAATATTGAGGCTTAGGCTTGATTTGACTCTTTAACTAACTATAGCCTTTATGCAGTTATTTAAGACTAAGGCTTCCGCATCTGCTGTTTAGTTAAGGCTTTGCGTACAGCTCTGCATCTAGCTCTGCATTGTATAATTGGCTCTATATCTGTGCAATTAATTAAGGCTCTTGGTGCCGTTTTTATTGTATAATTGGCGCATTATTAAATTCTAGGGGCGGTGTAGAGTTCTGCTGGCTCTATTACTGAATAGACCAATTAGGATTTTCCGTCCCTGGGATAGAAAATCGCTATTAGCTCGTTAATGGGCGGTAAGCTAAACTAACATCTTTGTAGTAGATTAACGCGTTTAATAACGCATTGTGGTTAAGAAAGTAAACAAGAAAAGGAGCTTTAGGAAATACTATAATTAAGTACAAAAAATAGAAATCTTTTATACCGTCACCTGCGTCCTCTCCCCTACCTTAGAATTTAACTGTCCCCTAGTTAAATATCCTATACCTACTATGGAGCCTGCTGCGGAGCCTGCTGTTAATAGCTAACCTAGTTAAGCGTCCGTCTCCAAGACTGTCTCTAAGGATTAGAAGATTTATTCTTCTTTCTAGCCTCTACTGTCTTATTTGCAGGCTGTAATATAATCTAAATGTATTCTCCTAGTTGTACATTCTTCTCCTACGGCAGAGCTTGCGGCTTAACGGCTATCCTAGTTATACAACTGTCTCTAAGGGTTAGGCAAGTCTATAGATGTTGCTAGCTGGGCGTTACTAAGTCCATGGGCCGTACTTAATAGTAGTCCTCCTAGTTCGTGCGTATTTTGTCACTGCTCTTAAGTACTACTCCGTTATAGAAAGTAGTAAAATATATTTGTCCTATAGGGGCCTATTGCCATATCTATTCTTCCTTTGGCCTATTTAGGTCTGTTCCCTAATACATACAGAGCCAGTCCTTAATACCCTTTAGTTGTCCTTTATTGCTGAGCTACGGAAGTACAGGTTTAGGTTAGTTGTATATCCTAGCTACTAGTCTTCCTTTATTAGACAGATACATAAATCCTTACTAAATAAGATCCTTTAAGCCTTAACATTTATACTTAGTAAAATAGTAACTTCCTCCGCATCTAAAACAGGTCCGCTAGCCTTGTCCTTATATACCTCGCTGACCCTATACGTCCTATTGCGGCCGTCCAAAGGCAGTAGAATCTTGCGGATGTTAGGGACCTTGCGGATATTAAGAATCCTATAAGTATTAAGAGCCTTGCGGAGGTCGACAGTCTTATGGAGGTTAGGTGCTGTTTTGCCAGTTTTCGTATCCTAGTGCTAAGCTGTATCCTTATACTAGGCTTTAAACTGCAGCCTAATTTAATAGCGTTATATGCTTTCTTGGGTCTAGAAGTCTTCCTTCCCTTTAGTGGTCGAGCTTATTCTCTTACTGCCGTAGCTCTTGTATAAGCTAGATATTCAGGACATCTTCTTCTAGAAGAACAGCTATTTACTTAACGTTCTCTACAGCTATTATTCTCAACTTTATAGCCTCCTTTAGCCTTTTAAATATAAGGGTACTAGGCTCGTCTGCTACGGCTCCTGTCTTTTCTATTACGTGCCTATAGTATTTAATAGGGAGTCCTTGCATAAACTACTACCCCTTCTCTTACTTAGTAAGGTTTCCTGCGGCTACTGCTCTTATTAAAATGGTAGTAAAGTCGTGTATATAGTGACGCAGCTCGCCTGGCTATTCCGTAGATTTTTAAATAAAAGCTTCCACAAAGTCTCTTATCTCTATGCGTTGGTAGTAGTTATTTACTTAGTATTCTGCCCTAAGCTTTCTTATAAGCTCCATCTAATTGCCAGTTGTAAATTTAGGCAAGCTTTAGATCTATACCCCTATTTAGTAATTATAGTACTCCGGAAGGCCCTAGTGCTTCTCCTTACTCGTTATACGATGTTAGGTGCATAGCCGTTTATACTATTCGATAAACTGCGACACGTTCTGCCCTATAAAGTAGGAAGTTCTAACAGTTCCTAGGGCTGGTATAGGCTGAACCATAACGCAGATCTTGTCTTGAGCCGTTAACTGCTAGTTATAAGGTGATGCATCCTTGGGAGCTTATAGGTAATCCCTATAGCTTTCATCCTTTGTCTACTAAGGGTTATTAGTCCTAGGTGTTATAGGTAAACGCTATAGTAGGTCTGTTTGCATAGCCATAGTCTTAACAGAGGATGTCCCAGATAACTGTCCTAGCGGGACATTAACAGGTGCATGCTTTGGCTGGTCTACTTATATAGCTATATCCCTAACGGAAGGCGCCTGCTTCTTAATGCCTAAGGGGAGGTCTTCTTAGGAGAGCACGGAATCTTTATCTTCTACCACTGCTGGGTCTTAATACGTCCATCTATTTTGGCCTACTATTATTCCATATAGTAGGTCCTTACGGAGTGCCTCTAGGGCCGCTGCTAACATAATCTAGATAACTTAAAAGAGGACAAAGCTAAGCTAGAATAGGAAGCTTTTAAAGGCAGATTTAATCTTATATGCTTACGGCCTTGCTCGGTATTGTCTCTATTCTTAAAGGGCAGCGCTAGCTTCCTTTACTGCCAGATATCTTAGATCTTGTTTCTATCTAACTAATTGGCCCTTGGCTTGTCGTCTCTGTATCTTTAATAACGTTCTGGCCATGCTCATGCGTACACGGGTGGCAAGATTTTGACTACTGGTAGTTGTCTGATTGGCTCGCTGGTTTGCTTGACGCCAAATTTTTAAGTATAGGCACTAAACCTAACTCCTGAGACCTTTTAACCTACACTATTTTGCTTCCTATTGCCACTCTTTGGCCTATGTGTTAAGTCTGGCTGTCCGTCTTTTCCGCTGTCTTTTTGTTTAGGGTCTGCTTGGTTCCCTTTACTGTCCAATACTGCCTGGTTTTCTAGTTCTCTAGTTCTGCCATCTCGTCTATTGGTTCTTCTACAGTTGGTTGTTCTTCTATAGCTAGCGGTTCTTTAGCAGTTATAGTATATTTCTGCGTGTCTTCTGTATATATAGCACTAGACTTCTAATCTAAAGAGCTTGCCGTCGTCCCTATATAGAATGCCAAATAATATGTGGAAGGGTACGGTGTCTCTTAGATAGGAAGTCAGAATGCTGTTAGTTAGTTAGTCAGTCTGTCTATCTATCAGTTGGTTGGTTATAATTAGTTAAAAGTAATTAGTAAAGCAGTCTGTAAGAAAGGAAAGAAAAGAATATATTCCGGTAGGTTTGTTATGTCTGTGAGATAAGGAGGAAAGAAGGAGGAAAGCCGAAGCTCTATAAATATAGGAAAATGCCAAGACAGTAGGCGACGTCTAATCTATACCACCACACTAACTCCACCCTTAACTCCATCTCTATTATCCGGCCGATATGGCCCCAGTCTCTCCGCTTATTTGGCCCTATAGCCGCCAACCCCGCCGCCGACTGCGACCACCATTTGCCTTGGGTGGTGGGGGCGTATGTGGTAGTTGCCTTGCCGCGGGGGGCCTAAGCCCACGGCAGGCGGATGGGGTCGGCGCGCTAGGCAAGGGCAAACCCGGCGGCAGTAAGGGCCGGCGGCGGGAGGGCCAGCAACGGGGGGAGGGCTGGGGCGGGAGTAAGGGCTAGGGCGGGAGTAGGAGTAGGAGCGGGAGCTAGGGCCAGTGATAGTAATAGTAGTGGTGGTCTATAAACATATTTAAGCTAAGTATATACTATGCAGTTATTAATACTTACGGCTTCTCTCCTAACTCCCTACTGCTAAACTATTTATCCTTATCGTCGTCGTCGTCGTCGTTGTCAGCGGCGGCGGCGGCGGGCGGCGGCGGCGGTGCTGCTATTGCTGTTACTGTTGCTACTGCTGCTGCTATTACTGCTGCTGCTGCTGCTATTGGGAGGGGAGGGCGGCGGTAAGGGCAAGGGCGCCTATTAAAACCAGTTAGTTATATCTTATAGTTAATAGTTAGAGTTCTAATACTAACTATGTCTTAACCTGGATTCTGCTAGACCGAAGCTAGCGATAACAAAGAAGGGCTATAGCCCGCAGTATTCTCTCCTTATTAAGGAGGATGTTTGGGGGGTACGCACGTACCCAAAGAGTAGGAGGAGACATTTTAAAAGCTTTAATGGGAGACGGTTAATAGGTGTAAGTATAAAGAATAATTTTAAAGTGGTTAAAGATATTATTAAACGAAATTAGAATTTTGATTTATATTTACTTTAAACTACTATAAACTCCTGGGCCAATTAAACAACGTACTATTTTCTATGAACTCCTATAAACTCCTAGGCCAATAAAAACAACGTACTATCTCCTATGAACTCCTATAAACTCCTAGACTAATTAAATATATTCTATATATTAATACAAAAGTTCTCTAAACCCTTTAGAGTTGCTTGCCTTACACGCCCTCTCTTTAAAATAGGTGTAAAGGTTAGTATTTTATTAGTATTTAAATCTCTCTCTGCTAACGGCAACCAGACTTGCTAATAAGTAAGCAAGTAAGCAAAACACCCCTCTGCTTACTTAATTGCCCGATTTGGAAGCTCTCTGCTTGCTTACTTGCTTATTAGCCTTAAAATCACGTCTACTTGCTTGCTTACTTGTTAATTGCTTGCCAAGACAGTATAGAATTTAAAGTTCTATAGAAAATCCGCTATGGCTTCGCCTAGTAATAGTACATTGCCCACTAAGCTCCTCCACTATTAATCAATTGTAGTATAAGGTAAGCTCGTTTGCGCGGCTCGAAGGCAGTTCATAAGGCAGACGTAGTAAAGGCAGCGCGTAGATCGCGATCTTGGCGTAGTATAGAGGATCGGGAGGTAGTAGAGGAAGGAGGTATAGCAGCTGTTCCTTTGTTAGCTATTAGCTTTATATAAATTAATAGACTTACTACCTTCTCTAGTGGCCTTCTTATAACCTATCTTCTTCCAAGAACACGTGCATTGTAGAGCAGTAATTATTATTGGCTGTAGCCTAGATTAACGAGGCTCTAGTAGATTACCAGCTTTACTAAATCCTCGCTTATAATCCTCGCTTATAGCTGGTATAGTTAGTATATCAAAGGCGAACTAGGTGAGGCGTGGAAACTTAATTTACATCTACTACTAGTACTTAATTGGATCCTAAGCCAATGGGTGTTCCTTTAGTAGAGGATTAAGCAACTTCCACTACGTGTACTTATCCTTATAGACCATCTGGCTTGGTGTTAAGGCACCAGAGTAGGCGTCAATATGGCTGTCACGGCCAGCGGAGGCTCGCACGCGTTTTGGAGGCCGTGCCTCTATTTCTGCTAATAAAGGTATTAAACAATCTTTGTACTAAAGCCAGAGAGTTTAGAAGGCAGCGTTGCCGCTAATAATCTAATCGGGCCTATCCTTCCACGCGTTCTGGCAGAAGCGCTTGAAATAAGGATGTAGAAGGACTGCTGCGTAATATACTAGAGTATTGTTAAGCTTAAGGTAGTAGTTATTCAGCTTTACCCAGGCCGCGTTTAGATTAATTATAAAATAATCCTCTATAGCTTCCTGATTCGGATAGTCCTCTATTATAGCTTTAGCGACGCGATCCTTCTTTTCTTTAATGACTTTAAGCAGCCAATCAAATATAGGAATGACCTCCTAAATTACGCCGTGTTTACTAGCCTTGCCTCTGCCTTCTACTAAGCTCGTGGCTTCTTTAAGAGGGCTAAGGATCTCCATGTATTTATTAATAATTGACCAATTGTATGCGTTCAAGCCGCCAACAGCGATATAGCGGCGAGGCTCGGGTACCTTCTTGCCTTTAGATCTGAGGGAGGCCGTTTCCTTTTTGTGCTTTATAATCTGGTACTAAGCAAACGAATTAAGAGGCGCTTGGAGCTTGGTAGCTCGTTTAAAGGTAGCGTGGTAGCTATTCCAGCGGGTCTTAATAGGCTTAATAAGCTGCTTAATTCGGAAGCCTTTCTGCGGAGGTATGTTCTTATTGACTTAATATTGCTCAAATAGCTATACAAGCTAAGGTGTGTTAATTGAATTAATAAGGTTATAAAGTGTTCCGAGCGGTCCTTCTTTCCGCCACTGCTCTAGGAACTCTTCTTCTTCCGGTATATTTACATCCTTGTTTTTAAAAGCTTCTTTATTTTTACCGAACATAAGCTGCTAAGCAACTAGATTTAGAATATGGCAAGCGCAGTAGGCGCGCCTATAGGCCTTGTTAAAGCTAAATTTAACTGCCAGATAATTTAAACAAGTATTATTTGTGTGGGCGTTGTTAGTAATAAAGTAGCTAAGCTGTTCCTTTGTGATCTTAAACGTATTAAGGACGTTGCTAATAACTTCCGCGTAGTTAATTCCTGAGTGCTAGCCGAGCTGCGTGGGTAGAGCAAGCATGTAGTCCACTACACAACCTTCCTCGTTAAGGTGATGTATGTATACGCTAGTAAGAGCAAGCTTGCTATTGGGGGTCTGCCAGCCATTAAAGGATATATGTAGGAGTGATCTAGAGGCAGCGAGAGTCTTGGTAATAGAGGGGAGGTACGCTTCGTAGTTAGCCAGTACATAGTCTACTACCGCTTGATGATTGAGCCAGAGTACGCGCTTAGCCTTAGGATTCGCAATTCGTATTATATAGCGGAAGGACGAGGTTTCGAACTCTTGTAGCGGGTGGTTGTTTTTGGTAAGCTAATTAATAGCTAATTGCTTAAATATAGAGGTATTGAAGCCGCTAATGATTGCATTAGCAGCTTCTTAAGAGACGTATTGGCCTAAAGCCTAAAGTTGCTTAAGAACGGTGTGCCCACGCTTTTTTAATTTAAATGTAATCTCTCCATTTTTATCATATCCATGGCCAGGAGTATTTTTAGCAAGATGTGTTTAAGCAGCAGTATTAGTATTTAATATATCATAACGACCAGGGCCTCCACATTTAAGAATTTTATATTAGTGGCAGTACTTATAGATAAAGATAATTTGCTCCAGCTTTACCCGACTTTAGCACCTGTACCTATATTTATAAATAAAGCTAGGTGTCCGCTTTAAGCTATAATGAGGTTTTTAAAGATCTGGAAGTCGTTTCTAGTTAATGCCATTATAATTATCAACATTATCGTCGTCTGCAAGCTAGTCGGGCGCGGCGGCTTCTAATAATAAGACTATAGGGGCTAAGGGGTTTTCTGCGGATATCGCGCTTATATTCACGTTGGTAGGGTCCTATGCCATAGTAGTAGCGGTGGCTAAGTGGGTTCTATCAAATTGGTAGAGTTAGTGATGGATAAGGATAGAAAGGTATTTATTGTTTACTATAAGCTGCGCAAGACTTTTGGTTGGCGCGGAAAAACGTTTCAAATAGGCTTAGCGGTTACCTAAAAGGGCTTATTTACACTATTTGCATTACCTCGGCCACTAAAAAAACACCAAAGGTCTATTACTAACTACTGCTACTACTAAATTAACTATATACAAGCAATAAATAAGCAAGCAAGTAAGCAAGCCCTTCTATTGCTTACTTAATTGCCCAAAATAAGGCCTCTTGCTTGCTTGCTTGCTTACTACCAAGATAAGCAAGTAAGTAAGCAAGTAGGGTTTTGCTTACTTATTAGCAAGTCTAACAGCAACCAACGTATTAATGGGGTTGTTGGCTCTATATTTTCACGCCTCTGCCTTTGTCTTTTTCAACTAGGAGTAGCGCTTTTCTGCATATCTAATATATCAACAACTGGCTGCTAGATATTCAACTAGCTGCTATTAGGGCTATACCTAGCGACGTTTGCTCCTAAAGTGCGAGCTTGTTTAAGCTGTTTTATAGCACGCTAAATACCTTCCGGTACACCATTAGGTGGGACAGGTACGGTTAGTAATAGCAATACTAGCGTACTAATAACTCCGTTAACCCATTCTTCTAGTCGTGAGGTTGATGGCAGTATACCAACTCTCGCTATATCTGATAACGTACGCTCATTTGCTCTGGCCGTCTCAATTACACGCAACTATGCAGCCCTTAATACCTCTCGTCTTGCAACCTATGTGGCAAGAGTGTCGTCCCTTTTACGAATAGTTGCGGCGTAATTGGATGCACTGGTATGAGATTCCTAACTATGCTGGCCCTATAGCTCCTATAGCTGCTGTTATTACTTTCTTACATGTCTTATATCCTTTATTTTAGTATATAAATCGTTAACCTCCCCAATAAAGTACTGAAGTTGCTCTACTAATAGTTGCCTAGATTCCTCTCTATAAGGCCACGTCTGAAGTAGAGGAGCTTTAGCATAGAGATAATTAAAGGTTAGCGTATCCTAAAAGTCCGGTCCCAGTTTATACGTATACGTAAGCTGCCAGCGGCATATTGTATCTATATACGCAGATAGCGGCATAGGGATGCGCCTGTATATACTACTATATAATGCTTCTGCCTGCGTAGTTGCCCATTTATTAATAAGAGTTAGGGTAAGGTAAGCTCGCGTACTATTTCTTAGCTAAGTAATTGGTTGTGGGATATCCGGAGCCTAAGTAAGAGTTGGAAGCAGTGCTAGATTGTAATAACTACAATATTAATCTAGTGGTACGCGGGTAACCTAAACTTGTGGTAATAACTAATCCTCACCAAGGTAAGTTAGAAAGGCCTTTTAATAGCATATACTATTAATTATTTCCATCCATATAGCTAATAGCCTAGCGCGATAAAATATCTCTGCCTTGCTCTAAAATCTAGTCGTTATAGCTTTATTAACAGGAGCAGGAGCCTGGCTTAAAGCTAATATCTAAGAGGAAACACTTTCCGTGTTATTTACGTCGCTGGGCGTATAGCCGTTGGCTAGTTAACTACGCGCTATTACTTAATCAGCTAGTAGTTGATTCTGATATAGCCTACAAGTGGTCTTCTAAGGTGCGTCTGGTTGTGACTATAGCTGTTTAATTTCTGGTCTATTAACACCTTCCGTGTTAAAGGCCTAATACGGCAAAAATATGTAACCTTTACTAGTCTAACTGTAGCCCCGTCCACCGCGACTAAGACGCTGCCAATAATCTGCAAGACTCTTTATAATTAGAAACTTCTAAAGCGCTACCTGTTTAATATCTGGGACATTAATACCTATACTAAAAGAGGTTGTTGCCACTATAATCCTTATAGATAATAAGGATTTCTTAAACTCTTTATATTAAGTAGTACGATTATACTCTTAAATATATACAGTATACACCTGGACCACATTGGTAACGCAACGAGCTTTACTATCAGCATTAGTAGTATACTGTTTATTAGGTGCAAAGGTTGAAGTTTTTGCAAGGAGTGCTCTTTAGAAGTATGCCGCTGCTTCCTAGACGGACCGACGACCGTCTATAAAGACAATCGTCTTTGGTATTTGCTCTGGGACTGCGGTATTTAAATCTATACACGCGTCTAATAGGAAGTATAGTGCGTCCTATAAATCCACCTTGCCTTTACTAAGCGGCAGTACGCAGATTGAGACATTGGGGCGATTTATAGAAGTCCTAATAACCTTAGTCTGGTATATGCGGTCACCTATAGAGCGAAAACCGGTGTTGCTAAGAACTAGTTGTTCTGCCTCCTTATTAAGTATAGTAGAATAACTAAACTAAACTATATCTTGATAAAGTATTGTCCGTAGCTCGCCTAATATTATAAACGTTGGTCGGAACGATTCCCATTACTTTACTAGATGACACTTATTAATTGCAATAAGTCCAATCCTAGCCTATAGTTCTGGGCTCTTTAACGCATCCCGGAAAGGCTTTAACGAGGCCTGCTTAGGACTAAGAAGTACGTGTGTATACATACTATCCTTTACTTTTTTAATTAGGGCCTTGTCTAGGCTCCTACTCTTGGTAGTAATAAGACACGGATTAGAACTATTAAGCTTCCGGATATTATCTAACTGTTCATTACTAAGCTTGCTTAGTGGGACTATCTAGATAGTAATCTTGCCTGTTAAGATTAAAAAAGTATAAAAAATAAGACTCTTTCTAAAACCCGTGCGTGTAATAAGAAGTGTATCGCCAAAACCAAATATTAGACGTCTTAAGGTGCGTATCTATTTAAAATAAGGGGTTTAAGGGCGGCCTCCTAGGTTTATATACTGGAGTATTTGCTTAAGACATGCTTTTAGAACGGCTATCTATAATAGAACATTTTCCTTACGCCGAGCTTTCTTAATAATAGATAGCAATTCTTCTAGGTCTATTAAGCTGATTGCTATAATATAACCTAGTTATAGTGTTAGACGCAGACGAATCTCTACCCTACCTACCCTTGTCTTCTGCTAACCCTTATACCATTTCTTCCTATGATTGTGATTTTGTTTAGGCATCTAATTGGCCTAGGAGTTTACAGGAGTTTATAAGAGTTCGCGGGAGTTTATAGGAGTTAAAAAGAATACAAATTGGCTGTGCTCTAATTGGTAACAGGTGGTATATATAGAGGAGTAACGCCAGACACGCTCTAGGGTCCTGTATACAAGCAATCTAATTGGCCTAGGAGTTCGCAGAAGTTCGCAGGAGTTTAAAGGAGGTTATAGGACTTAGCCGACAACAAAAGTAGACGTGATATAGTTATGGTGTAGATGGTAGTGGGAGGAATGGTTTATAAGTATTATAAACATTTAATTCTAAAATATGGTTAAGGTTTTGCACGATATATCTTATACCTTTAACTGCGTTATAATTAGCTTTTATATATATAGAATTAAAGACTATTACCTTAAGATTGAAATGCATCGAACAAAGCATTAATAACTGTTGGTAGGGCCTTTGTAGAGCCAGTTAAAGTTAAAATGTGTAATCCAAAACATTTAAATCTCACCAAAGCGACGCCTATAAGCTCTTAGACGCTCCGCTGAAGATTTTGTTGGGTGACAGGGGTGCGCAGGGGGCTGGAATTAGTGCGCTGTTCTAATTGGTCCAGGAGTTAGCAGGAGTTAGCAGGAGTTAGGGCGCTATTCTAATTGGCTCAGGAGTTTGCAGGCGTTTTAGATGGTCTATGCGTTATCCCGTGTCACGGAACAAATCTTCTGCGGAGCGTCTGATTTATGAGATAACACGAAGCTCTGCACAAAGCTCTACACGAAGCTCTGCACGAAGCTCTGCGACAGAGGCTCTGCGCGAGGCTCTGCACAAAGCTCTACGCGAAGCTCTGCGTACGGAGGCTCTGCGCAAGGCTCTGCACGAAGCTCTACGCGAAGCTCTGCGCGAAGCTCTACGTACAGAGACTCTGCACGAGGCTCTACACGAAGCTCTACACAAAGCTCTACACGAAGCTCTACACGAAGCTCTGCACGAAGCTCTACACGAAGCTCTGCACGAAGCTCTACACGAAGCTCTACGTACAGAGGCTCTACACAAGGCTCTGCGCGAAGATCTGCGTACGGAGGCTCTACACGAAGCTCTGCATCGGGTCCCCGCTAACTATATTCCAATAGCCTACACGTGCCTCTGCCAAGTTACCCCCTTTGTAGCCACCTTATTTTTTACCCTTCCTTACATCCTCCCTACCTTAGGAGGCACTGGAACGGCAGCCAGCAGAGGACCGTCGCCAGAACCAGACGACCGTCGCCAGAACCAGATGACCGTCCTAGAGCCAGACAACCGTTACCAGAACTAGACGACGACCTTTCGAACAACCAGCCAGCGAATACCACGAACGATTCAATTGATCGATCGATCGAATTCAATATCGGCCCATTACCGAATCGAATCAAGGCCTCCTAGGGAGGCACCTTAGGCGACCACCGTTCGAATGTACAGCTAGCGAACGGCCATAGAGAACGATCTAAATCAATTAGAGCCTTCAATCGGGCCGACCCCTCCCCCGAATTGAA
>Ga0307507_10003989_pt1 | contig 27091 bp, 6 predicted proteins | sample 7_EM_MG_FD_207223 | JGI IMG/M metagenome (GOLD analysis project Ga0307507, IMG submission 207223) | Populus trichocarpa ectomycorrhiza microbial communities from riparian zone in the Pacific Northwest, United States - 7_EM | ecosystem: Host-associated > Plants > Roots > Unclassified | place...
TATATAAAAGTCTAAATTTAAATTATTAAAATTTATTATTAAGTGGTTGTTAAGATATTAAAGTGTGATTTTTCCATTTTTTGGTGTGTTTTTGAAGTGATCAGCTTACCCGTTTGACCAGCTCACCCGTGAAATACGTTATAGTATTAAAAGAATAATGTTATAAACGTTTTTAACAATCGTATAATAGCTAGAGATGCTATTACAAAGTGTCCCTCCTATTTGCTGGGTAGTAGAGCTACACTAAATATATAGCACAGGACCAATGAGAAAGGATTATAGATTAATATCTTAACAGTTAAGACGACGGCAAGCCAAGGCTCTATACGTTAAAATCCTATACTAAAAGGTTCTACGGAACTATACTAGAACACTAAATTGCCTATAATACTTGTAATTGATTACAGACTGGCATAAAGGCTTAGAAATAGAGTTGTATAAAAATCTTTGTGTTAGTCTAGGTAGTCACCAACACGCTTCCAGTAGGCTCCTAATGGGTCTCCTAGCAATCCTTACGTCTTTTCTCCAGTTATGTTTTTTCCTTATTAAGGTTTTTTAGGAGTTTAAAGTAGGGGTTAGATAGATAGATAATATACAACGGCATACTAATATCTCCCTAATATGTCTCCGAACCTCTTCCAGAACAAGCCCTTATAATCTCCCTACTATAAGGTAATAGCGATTGGGGGCCAACGGTAAGAAGGGGGGTGTCACGGAACGGGGTCAGGAGGCTCTGTGAACGTCGTAGCATTGACTAGGTATACAACAGGATGTTGCACGAAGGTGCAAAGAGGTGCGAAGGCACCGTGGCTCTATATACTGTGGGTGCCAAGGCTCGCCTAGGGCGAGCCCTTGGCGGTGCTACGGTCGGAATCCGTGACAGGGGGGCAATATAAGGGATATTATTGTGGGCACCTAGGGTTGTTCTTAGGATAACCTCTAGAAGCCCCTTAGTTGGTTGCCGGTTATATGCTAGAGGCACGTGCCTATAGTATATAGTCTCCACAATCCTAGAGGCCTTACCTTTTTAAAGATTTATCTCTCTTACCAATCTATCCTATTCCACAATTATGTCCTTATAGCCCCCTATCTACAAAGTCCCCTTACACCTATCCACTTTACTTTATACTATGTTTTATTATTAGTATCCTTATAACTAATAATCTTTAAAACTTCTTATTTATCTTCTTCTTGCCCTCTATACGTATCTGCTTTATAGACTAGTAGCTTAATATTTTTATATACCGGCTCTAGTATTATAATATACTATATAGGGTATATCTTTATCTTTTCCGGTAAGTTAAGTCTGTATATAACTTCTAAGATCTTTATTATAATTATAAATAGTCCTAGTCTAATATGGTCTAATTTCTTGCTTAGTTGCCAACTCTTAAAAATTTTGTATAGTAGCTATACTTTATCCCCCTCCTTAAGACCTGGTCCCTTAGATCTCTTAGCGTTATAGTACCTTATTATTCTTTCTTATACTAGTTTAGCTGTTTCTATAAGGTTTTTATAAAGATTTATTAAGTTCTCCATTCTTTCTTTAGTTATACTATTTATCTTCTTTACTTAACGTAGCGATAATAATGTCCTTGGCTTGTATCCGTAATTTACCTTAAATAGTAATATTCCTATTCCTTCTTATAGTGTTATATTATATATAAACTATATAGCTAGTAATAATCATACCTAATTATTTTATGCATAATTGACATAATGCCTTAGATACTGCTTTAACGTTTAGTTTAGCCTCTTTATTTAACTATCCGTTTATAGGTGGTATGCTATTAATATTACTACACAAACCCCTTATTACGCTAAGAATACTTCCTAAAACACTGCTATAAACCTTAAATCTCTATCCGATATAATTTTGCTTAGTACTCTGTGTCTTATAAACACTTCTTTAATATAGACTAGCTATATCTTCCGCTAAGATTTCTTCTATATATGCCATAAAGTAGCCCTACTTAGTTAACTTATCTACTATTATATGGATTGCGTCGTGCTCTTATCTAGTAATATAGTCCTTTAATTTTAGTAGCTTTATAATAAAGTCCCATAATATAACCTAAAATGCTAAGGGATATTTAAGACTATACTAAAAGAAGAAGTAAGCAACGACTAGATCCTTCTACTAAAATAGGTCTTCAAATACAAGTTTAATAGTGACGGTTATCTTCAAAAGCTAAAAGCTTAACTATATGTCCGCGGAGACCTACAGATCACCAAGGAAGAGACCTATGCAGCAACCCTAGCTGCTTAAATATTCTGTGCCCTTATAACTATAGCAGCCGCATTTAATTTAGAGATTTAACAGTATAACGCTATAAACGAATTTATAAATGCTAGACTTGTTAAGCCAGTCTACCGCTACTGCCTAGAAGGATTTAATTAAAACGGATATATCCTAAAGCTACTTATGGCGCTATACGGATTAAAAGTTTTACTACTACTTTGGTACAAAGAGCTTACTAATATACTGTCTAAATTTGGATTAAAGCCTATCCTAGGTACTAACTGCCTATTTACCAATAGATAACTTATTACCTTTTTTTATATAGACAATATTACCGTTCTATTTTCCAAAAAGGACCTTTTAAGACTTAAAGAATTTAAAGCCAAACTACTGCACTAATACGAGATCCGCGTACTAGGAGACCTATAGTGGTTCCTAGAAATTCGTATTAAACGAGATTGACTAAGTTAAAAGATCTGGCTCTGCCAAGACTCCTATATCAAAAAATAGCCAGTCAATTTAATATTCAACCAGGAAGATTTCCTAAGTCACTACTTTCTGCCAAAGAACTAACTCCGTCTAACTAGCAAACGAATCCTTAAAGAATACTGGCCTATTAGCAATAGGTTGGCTTGCTTACACACCTAGCTATATTTAGAAGACCTGATATTATAAAGACGCATTCTAAGCTAGCCGAATTCCTTACTAATCTAAATTAAAAACACCTTAACGCAGCTAATTAAGCAATTGCCTACTGCCTTAGAACGAAATATACAGCTATTAGGTACTCTGGCGAAGTATTTGGAGCATATATCTACTTTAGAAACTCTAAGGGAGAAGATATTACCTTTTACGGAGCATCTAACGCAGTATTTACAGACAATAGAGACCAGATAGAGCTCTTAAGGATACCCTTTTATCCTATTTAGAGGACTAATCAATTAGAAGGTAACCTTACAACGATTAGTAACTCGCTTAACTACTAAAGCGGAGCTTCTCTCCCTGTCTATAGCTGCTATTAAAATTATCTAGTGGTAGCGTTTCTTTAAAGCAATCGGCTTTAATTTAGAACGCGAATTTACCCTACTTTATAACAATATATAAACCGTATAACTCCTAAAACAGGATATACCAAAGCTTAACACCAAGCTATAACATATTGACGTCTATTAGCACTGGCTTAGACAGAAGGTCTAAGACAAAAAGATTAACATATAATGGGTCCCTATAGATAAGATATCTACTAACGGCCTTACTAAGATCCTACCCTGTTAAAGGCACAAGACATAGACAAAGCAATTAAATTTAGTGGATATTTAACATTAAATTGCTACAGCATTATCTAATAAAGACTCTTAAACATTACCCTATCCCCTTACTACTCCTAAATTATATCCAAATTTCCTGTTTTAGCATAATCTCTACCTTTATTTTTATTGTTTATAGCTTTAACTATACCGTTAAATCTAGGGGGGTATATAACTAACTACCGCTACCATGTCAGATATCATCTTATAACTTACTTTTGCTATTATATGTCTTACTACTTATTTCTATTACCTATTTATTACCTATTACCGACTAAGTAGCAAATATTAACCTAGTGGCTAATTAGGTAATAGTTATAAATCATTATCGGCGTCGCCGTTAACCTCTACCATATATATCGTGTATATAGTCTACCTGGTTTCCATTGATTTACAATTAAGTCGCTTATTTAATTCTTTATACTGTAAAGCTTATAATTTCTCTAGTGTCTTACAGACTTATTCTAGTTCTTCTTTAACTATAGCTGCTAGTTTTAGATAATTATACCTAATTAGTCTATTCTTGTCTTTTTTTAATATAGCGTCTAATAGTTTCTTATTGTTTTATAATCTAGCCCTTTTACTAAATGCGTCTGCTCTTGTATTTTTAGTACCCTTAATATACTAAATTTTGAAATGATATTTTATAAGCATTTGTGCCTATCTAACTTATTTATAATTAAGTTCTTTTGTTATTAGGAACCCTATTAGGTTCTTATAATCCGTTTTAACTATATATAGTTTCTCTATACTTTATAAGAATGCTCTCTACTTTTTAAGTGCTATAACTATACCTAATCACTCCTTATTATAGATATTATAGTTTAGTTTTAGCGGTGTTATTTTTTAACTATAGTATGCTACTAGATGCCATATATCCTAGTGTTTTTATAATAAATATACTCCTAGTATAAAGTCTGATGCGTCCGTTTCTATAACCGTGTCCAACGCTAGTTAATATATTTTAAGAATTAGGTCCTAGGTAAATAGTTCCTTAAGTTCTTTAAATAACTTCTTTTACTTACTACCCTATACCTATAGTTTCTTTTTCTTTATAAGTTTCGTAAATAGCTTAATATTCTTTAACTATTATGTAATAAACCTTCTATAGTAGTTGCAAACCCCTAAAAACAACCTTAACTACATAACGTTCTCTAGTTCTTGCCAACTTACTATAGCTTTAACTTTCTTTAGGTCCATGCTAATTCTATCTAGCTTAATAATAAATCTAATAAAATTGGTTTTCCTTATAAAGAATTCGCATTTCTTAATTGCTACTAGCATCTATTCTTCTTATAGTCTCTTTAATACTTATTTAACGTATTCTCTATGCTCTTCCTTACTTATTAAGTAGATAATAATGTTGTTAAGGTATACCATAACAAACTTATTAAGGTGTTCTCCTAATATACTATTAATTCACTTCTAGAACGTTGCTAGTGCGTTTATAAGTCCGAATTGCATAACTAATGGCTTATATAGTCCTTCCTTTAACCTAAAGGCTGCTTTCTATTTATCGCCTTCCTTAATCCTAATCTAATAGTACGCCCATCTTAGATCTATTTTTATAAAGATTTATATATTACTAACCCTATTTTAAATTTCGCTAATTAAGAGTAAAGAATATTTATCCTTTTTAGTAATACTGTTTAACTGCCTATAGTTAATATATATCTTAAATTTTCCATTTTTCTTTGGTATAAATAATACTGGATATCCCGCTAATAACTGTAATAGTCTAATATATCCCTTTTATAAGTTCTCTTAGACAAACTCCTTAAGTGCTATTAACTCCTTTTTAGTAAGCTTATATATTAGAAAGAACCTTAGACTTATTCTTAGTTCTAACTCTATTTTATAGTCCTATACTATATATTCTAGCAGCTTTTTACTTTCTAGGCTTTATAGTTTTTTGCCGTACCTATAGTATCTCTTTAGTACGTGGCTTAAGCCTTACTTAGCCTTTTTTGTGTTGCTCTGACTTAGTACTATACTATCTTAGTCTGTTATCGCGTCTTACGTTATTAAGTATCCCTAATATTAACCTAACCTATAATCCAATTAATCTTTAGATTATATTCCCATAACTAAGGCATTTCTAATATCGCCTTATCTTTTCCTAATAGTAAGATATTAAAAGACATCTCGACCTATCTTTCTTTAATGGTTATTTAAATAGGTTCTGTTTTAAAATTAATAATATCTCCTCTATAGGCTATCGGATTTTCTAAAATTATTATTAATAGATATGGGTACTCCTTTTGTCTATATGGTAATCCTATCTATTTAACTACTGCTAGTAATATATAGTTTCTTATTGCTCTACTATCCACTAATACTTTAAATTTTTAATCTCGCCACTTGGCCTATAGATTTAGATATTGTTCTAAAATTCTTTTAAGGGTCTAAGGCTTTACCACTAGTTCCCCCTAGTTCCGTAGGCCTACCATTTTTCTACTATTAGCTGTTAGATCATATTTATACTTAGTCTACTTTTAGCTAATACTTAGTTCGCTTCTTTTCCTCTATATGCTATAGATATATATTTTCTAGGTACTCCCACCACTATTATCTATCTAGGTATTCTTCCGTAAGAAATCTTCCTAGTTAAAGTATTAAGGGTACGTTTGATAACTTTTTTTGGCCAGGTGGACTCTACCAGGTAGGCGCTCTGAAAAAGCCACCTGGGTCCACCTGGGCCGACCTGGTCGCGAACGGGCCACCGATACGATATCCACCTGGTAGATGGTGTCCGTTCGACGCCCCAGGTGGATTTTGGGCAGATTGGTCGTCTTGGCAGCTGAAAAAGAGGTCTAACCTAGCCAGGTGGAGGCGTTCGCGTTAACCGCGACTGGGCTCCCAAATGTAGTATAACAGCGAGTTTTGTCAGCAATTCAAGCCACCTAGGCAGTCCACCTGGGCGAATTCTACTAGTACCTACCGTTTTAAAGGGGGGGTACTTGTGGAGCCCCAACACGACTAGGTTGGTTGATTCTGCCCTCCTTCACAATATTTTTAACCTATTCTCACCATTACGTGATCTAAGAAACGTTAACTATGAAGCCTTATATATTGGCCATAGTATTGATAGGCGTTCTAGCGATAATATCCCTGCTTTATATGCTTGTTAAGTGTGTAAGAAACCTTCTAGTGTTAAATGGTAGGCGCTAGCAACTTATTAACCCTCTGCGCGGTAAGGCAAGAATGGTAGAGCTGTTATACGGTCCTCCGCAGGCGCTTAAAATGGTAACATGCCTTAATTAATGGATGTTTAAATTGCTCCTTAATTGGCTTGTCAGCGACTATGGATTATATGCGCAGGAAGGTATATCGGCGGAGCAGAAGCTGATGATGTTTATGGCTAGATGTGGGGGTGGGTTAACTGGAAAGTTCGTGGCGTGGGAGTTTTAGCACTTAACGTCTACAGTAAGCCTGTTAGTAGGTAATATTTAGTGGGTAATAAGACGCTATAACTAACCTCTATTAGCTCCTTCCATGAGGTTCTTAATGCTTTGTGTAAGCTATATAAGGATATTGTTAAGCTGCCGCCCAATTAAACGCCTAAATGGGTAGAATCTGATGATAAGATGTGGCCCTTTTTTGCAGATTGTATTGGCGCTCTTGATGGCTCACATATACTAATATTAGTTCCTAAAGCTTAGCAAGCAGCATGGCGTAATAGGAAAGGCTGGATCTTACAGAATGTATTTACGGCGTGCGATTTTGATATAAACTTTGTGTTAATTGTACCTGGATAGGAAGGCTCTGCACATGACGGCCACGTGTTTGCTTTTGCAAAGGATATTGGCTTTTATACGCCTCTGGGTCGCTATTATCTAGCGAACGCTGGCTATGCTGCGGATAATCCTATGGTGCTTGTTCCATATTAGAAGGTGCGATATTATCTAAAGGAATAGGCAAAGGTAAATAAAAGGCCAAAGAATAAGAAAGAACTATTTAACTTACGCCACGCTTCCTTAAGGAATGTAATTAAATAAGTATTTGGCGTCTTAAAAGCCCGCTTTTCTATACTTAATAAGGGCTGTAAGAGCTATAGCTTAAAGACTTAGGTTAAGATTGTATAGGCGTTAATAGTAATTTATAACTTTATAAATATAAACGGCTGGGACCTAAATGAGGAGGACTCTGGCTATATAAGTGAGGAGGATGTAGATACTGATGAATTTGTAATTCTATATAGAATAGATAAGCGTGGAATGAGTTAGCGGCGGGAGGATATAGCGGAGGCAATATGGAAGTAGTATCTAGATATTCTAGATACAAGAGGCGTTAATATTTAATAAGGAAGCAATGTAAATAGAAGTAGAAGTTTTTAAAAGTAGTAAGCGGTAGAAATAATTAATCTGTTAACGGAGCATCTAGAGTAGTAAAATAACGTGCAATACCACTAATAAAAAAGGTGTAATAGATGATTTGATTACAGCTTAATTATATCGCTAGCTTTCTTATCTAATTAAGCCAATTTCCTAACTTAATCAAGCCTCTAATTCACCGTCAACCTCTATTACCCCATTAATTGACACTAGCTGCTTAATATATATAGGCTTTGGCCGCATATTAACTATCAGTTGATCTATATACCTGTTTTAAGCGTTGCCGCTAAGAGAATTAAAGATGTAGGTCCTGCTTTCCACTTTAAATACTTTTAGAACAAGCTGCTGATTAGCGGCAGTAAGGTGCCTAAAGTCCTTAATAAAGCTATATACAGCCCTCTCTATTGGCGAGCCTTTTAACGCCAACAGCGTTGTCTCTAAAGCACTAAAAGCCGCCGTTGCTTTGCTGATACTCTTGCTCAAAGCCTCTAACCCTTTTACCGTCCTTGATGAATAGCTTTAATTAGCAGCTTTGGCTGCGTTCTTTGTTGACCGCCGTACTATATTAAGGTCCTTTGCTTTCTGGGTGTTTTAAGGCTTCTTTCCTACGGCTGGTGATGGTGACTGGCTAACTGGAGACAACGCTACACTAAGTACTGATAGGGAACGCGATATTGAAAGTCTAGATAAGGAAGCAGGTAAGGGAGTAACACTCCAGCCTTCTATTGGTGTACTAGATGGACTCCATTCAATCATTTAGAGCGGAGTATTTAAATGCTCAATATCCTTATTTTCCTTCTCACGCTCTGCGTCTATATTAGACAAGCTAACACTATCATCTTTCTAATTATTTTAAGCCGAATTCTTATTAAGCGCGTCATTAATTGACGCAGCGTATTCGCCACTGGCCATCTTACCCTTAAGAAGCTCCTTTAGCTGTTTAAAATAAAGTAGGTGCTTCTTTCTAAAAGGCCTCCTCTTAATATGCTGACCAAAATAGCTATCTATTACTCCAGGTTTATTAGTATATAGAAGATTAGTAACCTTATGCCTCCCCTAGCCAGAACACGCCTTTATATAAGCCTCCTATTTACGCCAGCATGTCTTCTAGTAGTCATACTTATTTGTTAGCTGCTCTATAGTAAAAACCTAGCCTAATTTTAAGCTAATAAAGCTAATAGCGTCAGTATAGTTGGTAGCTTTAAAGGTAGCCCCATTCGTTTCCTTGCCCTAGGTTATCAATAACTTTAGGAAGTCTAAGAAGGCCTTATTTGAGGCTGGAAGCTATAAGAATTGAGCCTGCTTATTAACAACTTTGCCTTCCCATATAGTCTTCTTCCTCTGAGTCCTTTTAGCAGCCGGATTGCTAGTGTCCTAATCCTTATCCTGCTTATTAGCTGCAAGAGTTGTTGCTACCGTAATCCTCCTTGACTGCTTCCTTAAAGACTTTATTATAGATGTTAATATAGACGCTTGTGTAGGTTCGGTAGAGGTGGTAGCCGCCTTAAAGGATGTTATACTGGGTGTAGTATTTGGGGGAGGGGTGCTGGCAGAGGTATGGGTAGAGGTAGTGACGTCGGCAGTATCGGCAGGGCTGGCCTCTATGGGCGTATTGACGTCGGCCATTAAAAGCAATAAGTAGATATCACAAATTGTTTAATATTATTGATGAGGCTCTAACTGATCGTTCTATGTCCTAGGCGGATTACATAACTACAGCCTCCTCACCGCCCTTTCTATCTGGCGACGCTTCCACCAAACGAACGCCTTCTACCAGGTAGAAAGCACCCCTACTTTGGCGTCTAGAAAAGGCGCTTACACCCTACAGATTGCGCCCAGGTGGGCCTTAAAAGTATTAACCTGGCTGCGCCCACCTGGTGGAGTCAACCTGGCCAAAAAAAGTTATCGAACGTACCCTAAGTTATTTAACTCCTAAACTTTTACTAGATGCTAGCTATATATATACTTAGTATTCCTAAACCTTTTTTTATCTGGTGCTTAATATATCCTTATTAGGTACTTATAGTTTTTTTCTTTTAGTACTTTATGCATACTATATATATTATCCATATATGCAATCCATACTAATATGTAATGCGCTAGGTGCTTTAGGTCGACTTATAACTTATCTTTATCCTTAAGCTTAAACCTCTATCTTATTACTCTAGGTGTCGCCATCTTATTTACTAGTACTAATATTTACATTATCTCCCTCTAGTCTATAGCTTGTTCTTCTAGATTCTTTAATATTATAACTAATACACCTTTAATGTAACCCATTTGCCTTTTTAACATTGCTTAGTCTAGTATAGTTTTCTTATTTAGCTTATATAGAAATCTTCCCACTTATTATTCTTCTGCTATTTATACCACTTTTAGCATAGCTCTATAAGTGTATACAATCCATTTATAAGGAAGTATCTCTTTATTACTGCATTGTTGCAACCTTTTACGTATCGTTTTATAAATCTGGTTAGAATCCCTAGATCCTCTTCTTATTCTAGTTTGCTTAACTATTTAGCTCTTAGCGTTCCTACTCTCGGTCTATTAGTAACTTTTTATATAGGTACTCTGTCTCTTATATATCCTAATATACTAGATTTCTAGTCTAGTTTCTATTCTTGCTATATAAGGATTTATTATCTAAACTCCATTATAGTTTTACTTGATTCTTGTCTTTTAAGTAAATCCTTAAAGTTTTTATACTTCTTAATTACTATGTTAACTTTTTAACCTTTAGGCTGAATACTGTATTTACCTAGAACTATTATAGACCCTATTTATTTTTTAAAATTTTGGCTCCCTAGGAATCTTTATCCTATACTTATATAAAAACTTTTAAACTAAGCTACTGCCCTTTTTTACCGGTTTTCGTCCGTTATAGGTTTTTAGGTCTCTCTTATCTCTTCTTAAGAATCTTAAGCCTATAGCCTATTGCCTTTTTTAAGTGGTAAGGTAGCACTAGTAGTTATCTACTTGCTTAACCCCTTTTGGATATATCTCTTTCGGTTTTATAAAGTAATAGATACCGTATTTAGCGGAGTTATAATCCCTATTACTAAACCTTGCTCTATAGCGGTTTTAGTCTTTACTTCTAATATAACTTCTTTAAGGTCTATATATTTCTAGTAGCCCGCCTTTATTACCTTGTTATTAGTATATTCCGCATTCGTTCTAAATAGGTTTATTAGATCTTTAGGTGTATTATTTTCGTATACGTCTTTCCTATAATATAGTCTATCTTACTTATTATCTAATTCTTTAGTTTCTTTAAGTCCTTATAACTCTGGCTCTTATAGCTAATAGCTTACGCTATACTTAGCGTTTTTATAAATTTGGTATGCGTTATTATAATAAAACGCAAAGAGTTTAATTAAACACTCCTTAGTCCCGCGTAATACACTTATATCTACGTTATTATACTCTAATAACCTAGTGCCTTTTACCGCGTAGTTACTTTAACTACCTCTATATTCTCTAGCGAAATAACCTTATTTTCCGTAATTTATATAAGTTTTATCTTTAAACTATTTCTCTTGCTATAGAGTCGCCTAAACGTCTTCTGCTATTAAGATTTCTAGTTTAGCCTTTGCTCCTTAGTCCTATAATTACTTAATCCTTAACTTTTAAGTTTCTATAGTTTCTTATTCCATCTTCTGGATTCTTTAGTACTACTTAAGTCTATTAGCTCTAGTCCACCATTCCATAGTTTTTAACTCTAGGTTTATTATTATATACTCTACGCCTTATATAACTATGGAACTCTACCCTGCCCTTTCTTAGCTTGTTCCCTTTAGTAGATCCTATTATCTATCTTAATTAACTAATTAATTAATTCTTATATAGTAGTCGTATCCTCTATAAGAATTATTATATCCTAGACTTTTGCCTTAAGTCCCTGTTTATACTATGCTATAAGCGCCCTATTATTCTATTTAACCTATATCGCAAGTATTTAAAACTACGTCGTATACTCAATTACTAAAGTTTACTATATTAGATTTTGGAGTTTTCTTTCCACTGTAGTTGTTGCCTTAGGGTTTCTAAATATCTATATTAACCGTTCCGCGAACACGTTCCAGTTTAAGAACATATATCGTACTTCTTAGTTAGTAGTTATTGTACTGTTAACTTATATCTTAATAAGGTAAGGTTTAAACCACTTAAGTGCTTTTCTCGTTAGGAACAGTCCTATATACGCTATTTAATCCATAAATATCGCTAGTTTCACTCCTTCTTGTATAACCTTAAAGTGCATTTGCGTAAGGAATTCTTTAAGTTTTAACTTCTCCCCTAAGAATCGCTTAATAGAAGGTAACTTAACCTTAGCTACGCCGATCCCACTAATCTTATCTTTAAATATCCTTTATTATCTGTTAGCCAGTTAACTATTTCCTATAATTATTTAACCGTAATTAGCTGTAAGTTAGTGTCACTTATACTGGTATTACCACTTATTCCTAAGGTAGTTGCCGCCATTAATGGCGTTGTAATTAGTGCTTTTGGTGGCATATTATTTAACTTTATTAATACCGTAACTAGGTAGTAAATATATAATAAAGCCTTATAGGAAATACTACGGTAGACTCGCTAATAGGCTAGGTGTATAGGTAAATAAGAAGTTAATAATATAATAATAACTGGTAGAGTGGTTGCCTAATAGATTAACTCTAATTATATTCTAAGATTTACTATAAGGAAAGGAACTATTTAGGTAGGGACTATAGTCCTTTAAATATATAACTCCTTCCTATAGTAATAACTGAGTACGTTGGTACGTTAGTACGTTAGTATGTCCCTTATATTCTTACGTTTCTATATTTCTACGTACCGAACTTAGTAATGTAATATGTTATATAACTCGGCTACCCCTTGTCCTATAGTTTAACTAATTCCAGCGCCGCCCGCGCTTCTTCTACTAGTCCGTTTATATCTTCCCTTAGTAGTCGTACTACTGCTAATATAAGGTCCGTAATAGTGGATTAGCTATTTATTTACTCCTTTATAGCCGTCCTTGTGGCCCTAAACAATCTTAATAAGTTTTACCTTTACAATTTTATAGCCATTGTCGTCTCGCAGATATTGAGGTGGTTACGCTAGATAGGGATTGTCTCTCTAATACTATGGTAGATACTATTACGCTATAGGTAGAAAGCGTTTTGTAGAAGAACACGATTCTAACTCTCTTTTCTCTGTTATTCCGTTTCCCTATAGTGTCTAAAAACGTAGTTTCTAGTTCTTTTAAATTACGAGACTCTCTTTTATAGTTTTTAATATTATTTAATTAGAACTTATATATATATATATATAAGTAGAGAATCTAATGGTCTTAAAATGTCTGTTATAGAGTGCCCATTGCCGCAGTCTAGAGTTATATAGTTCTATTATTTAACACCGACGTAAAGCATTAAGCATAAATCTAAATATCTATACGGTCGTAAAACGGTAGTGGTATGGTCTTAAATTAGGTATTATTCCTCTAAGTAGCGTAATAGCGTTACCGTTATCGCTGGTTTTAAATAATTTAAGAGCATAATTAGAAGCCCGATTTGGCTCCTCTAATCTAAAATAATAGTATAATTCCTCTATTAAATTTACTGCCGCGCTACGCTATTAGTATTATATTATTAAAAGCTCCTAGTAAATAGGGGTTTAAAAGTAGTATATTATATAAATAAAGTCTCTAGCTACTACTTGCTAAAAGGATTGTTAGATATAGTTTAAACTTAGTAGTCTAATTAATAACACCTATAGGCCGGACACTTTGCGAGTTATAAAATATATTACTTAAGCCCTATTATTAGGTAAAACCTAAGTAGATAGTTATATAGCCGCAAGGTATAGGCGACCCTAGGGCGACCCTAAGGCAACTTGCCTATAAGGTATATATAGCGTACGCGCCTGGGGAAAACCCTTCCTTACCTCGCATATAGACTCCTCATTTTCCCTTAAGGATTTGTCTATCTATATAATATACCCTATTATTCTATTATTGGACTCCCTATCTATATCCTTACCTTATATTTAAATCCTTACCAATCCCCTTAGGAGGATAGCCGGTTTTATTTTTCTATAATGCCTCCGAAAAGAAAACCAACGCCTATACCTAACTAATAATACGACCACTAAACGCCTTAGGATCTAGTGTAGACGAAACCGCTAGAAATATATTAGTAGAATCTAAGCTACCTTCTAAACCTTAAAACGACTAGCTACCTATAAACGCTAGAGACTAGTTTAACTTATATACCTAGGCTTAATAGGAGCTTAGCAAAATTACTAGCGTTTTACTAAATACTGCTAACACAAAGGAGCTAGATAAGCTAGCTAAGAAAATAGCCAACTTACGGAGCATTATTGATTTAATAAAGCCCTCCCGTTGCCTCTTTAGTAAAGAGTATAAGTTATATAGCGAACGTATACGCTAAATAAATCTTAACGCCTTGGTTAAGAAGTTACCACCCAATATTAGCGGTACTACTTAACAGCATTTTGACCGCTAGATCGCCGCAGTTAAGAACTAATTTAAGGTTAATAGCGTTAACTATAACTGTAAGCGACGCACGCGCTAGGCTATTAAGGGTCTTATAAAAGAAAAGACAATTATAAGGGTACGAAAAGGCTTTAGGGAAGATTTAAAGGAATAATATAAATTCTATCTATCTATCGCAGTCACGTAAGAGGATAATTAATTTTTACTATATAATTGGAAGGCGTAGGGCTATAAGGTCGCTCTAGGGCTAGTTCTTAGCAGTTTTGCTAGTACCTAGCACTTAAAACTGCTAAGGATTTGCCCTAAAGCAACCAGATGTCCCTAAGCGAAGCTCCTACGCCCAATAAGACATTGCCGCATTCTGCTATATTCTATAAACCCTAACTTATAAGCTAACCAATTAGGATTTTCCATACCCAGTATGGAAAATCGCTAATAGCTTGCTTACTACTAGCGCCTTAGCGGCCCTCTTAATATCTTAACCTGCTACCTAGCAATTCTTACGCTAAGAGCGGTATACTACGCTAAAAGTAAGAGTTAAGGCGATAAAGGTTAGTGGTCTTAGTCTTAATATATAGGCAAAAGGCTTTCAATAACCACTGACCTAGTTATTAAATTTGCTAATATAAACACCTTAAATCTTTAGCAAACTAGGCAGTACCCTAACGGAAAAAGTAGTTTAAGTAGCTACCTAGGTTAATCCCAGCGGCTACTAGATGGGAGGAAAGGATCTTATAAACCACTAGAGAGGTAAAGGGTTTACTATTAAGACTAAATAAGGGGGGGTTAAGGGGGTTAAGGGTCCCTATTAAAAAGCTTTATTATAGCAGCGACTAGGTATAATGGGCTGCCTATCGCCGCAATAGCGATATTAACGCCCTAGTATTACTTTAGCTTTACTCTATTTAAGGCGGAATGTTATCCCACCAGGCGTAAAGGTAATATCGCGTTAGGTAGCCTTTCTCGCTAAAAAGGCCGTTTAGTTCTTAAGCTCTGCCATAGTATATATAATTTTACCCATCTGTAGAAATCTAGCAAATACGAGGGTAAACGCGGCGTTAGTGTTAATCTCCGGTAGCGAGGAGCCATATATTACTACCTAGGCTAGAATATCCCTAGTAATAGGCTATTTAGCCTTTTTTACTAAGGGAGAGATAGCGGCTACTCTAGTAAGTAATTAGTGTACCATAGGGTCCTTAAATGCCATAATTAAAATGCCGTAATCTACGTAACGCGAGCGAATTACGGAGACGTAGGCTTATAAGGTTTCGGTCTTAAGCCTACCTATCTATGGCTAGGAGGTACCAAACACGCGGCGGGCAATCTATTTGCCTAGATTACGCGGCTTAGCTAGGTAGAAAGAGGCTCCTTTAAGTGCGCAGTACAACTCCCAGCTATTAACTACTAAGGAATAGTTCCTACGCGTTGCTAGCGTAAGGCTATGCTAGAGAAAAAGCGCATAGAGATTAGATAGCGTATTAATATTATCCTTAAAGTTTATAGGCGGTTATAAGTAGTCTAACGGGTTTATGGCATCTAGTTAAAAACTTATTAGCTTTAGTAGTAATAAATTAAGGGCCTAGTATAGGCAGAACTAATAAATAGCCGCGGCCTAGAATCGAGATAGTATATTAGCTAAGTTATTTAAATTACCTAGGATCTACTTTGCGGATATTATAATATTGTAAGCTATAGCAGCTAGCATAATCTTGTAAAGCGATTTATTTACTATACTACGGACAATGGTTTTTCCAATACCCTGGTAAACTACTATACTATTAGTATAAATAGATTGCGCGCTATGCTGCTAGTTAGTAGACCATAGATTAAATGCGTAAGTAATAGTATGCATCTCCTTTAGATTAATATAGTCTACTTATTAACTGGGCTTAGGTAATATACTAAACGCCTAAGATTAAGGGAGGTTGACGGTATACTACTACCAATTATCCTTATGTTTAAGTTCCTTAAAGAAGTAAAAGCCGCCAAACCTAAACTAGGTAGAGGCGTTAGTAAAGAGATAAATATAGGTACGCTTAACGTCGTTAAAGAACAATACCCTATTATTTATAATAAATAGGTTAAGCTAGATATATAAGTTACTTCGTAACTTAGTGCTAAATCGCCTAGGTTTATACTTATTTGCTAAAGTCTCTGGCTAAGTAGTAATAAAGATTTAAAGGGATCTAGAGTAAGATTAACTAAGTTTAATTATATAGGCGTACTATATAAGGTAGCCCGCAAGCTACTAGGCTTAAAAAAACAATAATAAGCCGTATTAGAGTGCGGTAGTGACTTTCTTAATAGCGCGTAATTGTTTCTATAGTAATAATTAAGTTTCCATTTATATAGTGTTAATAGTATATCCTAAAACCTTAATAATAGTTCCTACTATATCTTTAGAGCCATTTTAAGGGATACCTAGGGAGTTAATAATAGAGATGTAAGTCTAGGTAATAGCCGCTAGGTTGTTTAGGTTAGCAAGGATAAAGATAAAGTCGTTTAGGTAGTGTTCTATCTTATAAGGTAGTTGTAAATAGAGTATCTAATATAGGCCTTCCGCGAAGAGGTTAAATATAAATAGCGTAGTTTAAAGACTAAAGGATAGGTAGCATTTTTAGTAAATAATACCTTCCTAGGAGAAGCCTATTAATATTCTTGCCCTATAGGATAAGGGGACTATACGGAACATATCTTTAATATATCTCTTAAGCAGCAGACATCCACAGCCTATAGAAATAACGTAGGCCTAAATAGCGGTAACTATAGTGTATACTAGTGCTCCATATTCTTCTAGGATTACGTTATTAACTAAAAATACTAGCAGAAAGAAGAGATTATAAATTTAGCAGTATTCTCCATCCGATTTTAGCACTAGGCTAAGAGGTAAGACTATAATAGGCCCTATCGCGATTCTAATACGTCCTTTTACAAGGTCTAATATTATCTTCTTAAAACTAAGGTTAGCGTTATCCTAAGAGGAGTTACGGTTTCTATAAGATCTTAAGGTAAGAATAAATTCGGCTCTTAACTCATAGCTATAGGTTAGGATGCCTATTAAGATAGCTAGTAGATTACCCGAGTAGTGGAATAGAAGGGAGTGTTACAATAAGGTCCTTAGGGGCAATAGAGAGTACGAAGGCGCGCGGCATTGAAATTCGTCCATTTTTATTGGTCGCGCACGCGAATCAGGAATACCAAAAAAAGACTTACCCCACCATAGTAAATTGTATCCATAAGACCTAGTTTCTTTGTGGACTTTGCTCGACGGAGGTCACGGGCCCATAGCTTCTTCTTAATCGTTCTACGGTGGACATTAAAAAAGCCCTCTTCTTTGGCAATAATATGCCATAGCTTCTTCCTTTGTGTGTTTAACGTACAAGCTTCCATTAACTCAATGACCTCTTTATCTGTAATCTTCTTAGAGGCCCCACCACCTTTTTACGCTTAATTTGCTCCACTTGCTCTTGAATCGTGGGGGGAGGGAGGCCCTCTTCGTCGTACCGGATTTGGACCTCTGGAGGCATTTTTAATATCCGTAGCAGTTGATTTGGCAAGCCCCTCTACGCGCAGCTTCAACTTGATGAGCATAAAGCAAGTGGGTTAAGAAGACAGCTCTATCGACGTCAGTAGCGTGCTTCCCCATATTTAAAAAGTAATGAATTTAGATTAATTAGTGTTAGTGGGACGAGCAGCTTTTGGTGGGGTTTGCTAACAAAAATCCTCGACAATGTAACCAATAAAAATGGACGGATTTCAATGCCGCGCGCCTTCGTGGTAGAGAGCCTTCGCCTTTATAAAGGCAGGGAATAATAGTAACGTATTAGGCCTAGGTCCTAGGCATGTAATTAACGTTAATATTATAGTTAGGCTAGACCTTACTTTATAAGGTTCGCCTTACTATTCCTAGGCGTAGGCTTTAGATAATACGGCGTAATCTTTACTATATGTTAAGCACTTATACGGGTATTTGCAAGCTATATTATCGCAGCCTCTACTATTAAACTTGCGGCAGGTATTAGAGATATAGGAGGTATCCAACCTAGGTCTCTTTAAGGCAGTAAAGCTAATAGTACTAGACATTATAAGGTATAGCGCTATATACTAGGCTAGTATATACCAATTAGCGGGCTCTAGTTAGCCATTAGTTATTATAAAGGTATAATAGTTAAGTGCTAGATTAAGTATACAATCTACCTAGATATACTAGGTTAATAAGGTACAAATCGTGTTTATTTAGAGAAGTATATTAGTAACAAGGTCTGGCAGACATATATAGAGGGTGCCAGTAATAACCATGTAGTTAGTAAAGCCTTTAAACCAGACGCCTTTATCTATAAATAGCTTCCTATCTACCTTTGCCTTCCTTATAACTAAAGTACCATTCTTAATTTATATCTTATTGGCGATCTTAACCTACATTATAGAGGAGCGTAAAATTACTAAAGAAGAAAGAGAACAAGCCTAAGAAGAAAGGGAGATTTAGAAGTATAATATACAGCGTAAAGCCCGCCTAGTAGAGGAAGCTCGCCAGTATAAATACCACTAGGCTTAAATGGCTTAATTATAGTTAGGCTTAGCCACTTTGGCTTTATAAGCCACCGTAATAGCTACTATAGCTAATAACCTTAGTAAGCCTCTCCCTTTTAGCGTAAAGTTACTTAAATTCCGCCTCTCTGGCGTTATAAAAAGGGATTACCTAGATATTTTTAAGGGCACCTTTAATCTAGTAAACCTTGCCTGCCTTTAAGTCTAGTCTACAGGCCAATGGGCCATACGGGCCTGTGGGCCACATCAAAACCTACCAAAAGTTAGAAAATCTATAACGTATATGATGGGGTTATGAAGGTGTCCCTAGTTATAACCGATTTGAAAATCAAAATTTGCCACACCGCTGATTTGGTAGTAAATAATTAGTAAAAGCCACCATAAGTTATTATATCGTTAGTAAGAGGTCTTAAAGCTATAAATATATATATAACAGAGTCTATATAAAGTCGATTTTTAATATTTTAGTTAGAGCTACTGGCGGAAAGTAACTGTGAAAACTTCTACCGGGCGCGGGCGCAGGCGTGGGCGCGGAGGCGCTCAGGTAGCAGCACCTAAATTAGTTCGCGCGACAACTTACAAAACACTATGTAGGGACTTGCCTTTTAGGAGGACTTTACTAAGGGCTTCTTTGGCGCGTTCTAAATCTAATCTAGACTCTAAAATTAAGACTTAATTATGGTGTTGTAAGTTATAAAAGTTACGTGGCGCGCACTTTGATTTTCGTGATGTAGGCGCAAATAAGTTAAACGTATGTAGGCTGTAAAATACGCACCCGTGCTTGCGCGTACGTTAGTATAAAACTATTAGGGAACTCTATAACATTATGGGCTTTCGCATAAGGTTTGGCGCTTTTATAGAGACTTATTGTTAGCTAGGCTGTTAAAGCTGCTTATAGACGATCTTCTGCATCTAGAGCACGTGGCTAGTGACGCATAGCTTTGGTAATATAGAGTTCTATGCAAGAGAAGTTAGGAGAAAAGTTAATGTTTAAAGCGGCAGTATATTTTAGGCAATAAGTTAGCCTAAATAAGAAGGCGGTAATGTAAATCGGTCATAACTAGGGACACCTTCATAACCCCATCACATACGTTACCTTAACAACCACTTAATAATAAATTCTAAAAATTTAGATTTAGGCTTTTATATATACTCTACAGCTTCTATTAAAGTTGCATAGTAAATGGTTTAGTGGGTTTTAAGATATTAAAATTTGGGGGCCGAAATAAGGCTGAATTACTATATCTTAAAAACCACTAAACTATTCTATTTACTATGCAACTTTAATAGAAGCTGTAGAGTATATATAAAAGTCTAAATCTAAATTATTAAAATTTATTATTAAGTGGTTGTTAAGATATTAGGGTATGGATATTCTAATTTTTGGTAAGGTTTTAATGGAGTATATAGCTCGGCCAGTGTTGCCGAAAGCTCCGTTGGTGCTTGGCAAGGCGCTAAAACCTCGGCAAGTGTTGATATTCTAACTCCGACACAACTTCGCTTGGTACTTAACTCAACTCTTACTATATCACGTTTAGAGTTAATAATGCTATATTTTAATTATAACGTATATAGAGCTATATAAAGGCTTTAATTAAATACTTCTTACTATTTATTATAATTTTAAAAGAGCTTAATAATAATATGGCTTTAGGATATTATATTAAGGTTATATTAAGGTTATATCAAGGTTATATTAAGAATCTAATTTAACTATAGATTTTAAAAAACTAGTAATCTAGAGTAGGATAGGTATTTATTAATATTCTATCTATATTACTATTTAATTTAACTAAACTATATAAGTTACTACTAAATCCCTATTAGCCTCTAGAAAATAACTATAATAACTCTAATATAAGTAGTATAGGTATATATCTAGGTTATATCTATAATCTAATATAGAATAGATACTACTTAATAGTCTAAATATATAATTTTATAATAAAGTAAAGTCGCTTTTAGTAGCTATAATTAGGATCTAATAAGAATATAGATTAAGAACTTTCTTAAAAATAGGTAGGTAAATTATTTAACTAGGATAGATATAGTATAAGATATTGATTATATATTAGATAAAACTATATATTATATATTAGATAAAACTATATATTATATATTAGATAAAACTATATATTATATATTAGATAAAACTATATATTATATATTAGATAAAACTATATTATATCTTAAATAAAACTATATTATATTATTAATAAAGTTCTTAGTAGCCCTATTTAAGATCTAAATACTAATATAAGATAGTTATAACTATAACTTAACTATAATCTAACTATAATATAGCCAAATTATAATACTATATTTTGTAACGAAACCATATAGCAAGAACTACGGTGGGCTCGTTAATGGGCTGGGTATGTAGGTATAAATAATAAGTCAACAACGTAATAACAACTGGTGGAGTGGTTGCCTAACAAATTAACTCCAATTGTATTCTAAGATTTACTATAAAGAGAGAACTATCTAGGTAGGGACTGTGGTCCTTTAAATACACAACCGTACGCCTAAGAAATCCCTTCGCTCTGTAAAGTATGTGTGCTCTATATACTCTGTACAAATTATATAGATCACACAAATTATACAGATCACATTATGTGACCTTAGCTACCATTCCTTATTATATAGTTCTACTAGATCTATCCTAGACCGTGCCTATATTAACTAACTAGCTTCCTCTAACTTCTCTCTAAGTAGTTATAACATTATACTTAAAGCGTTCATAACACCATCTCCCTCCTCTCTATCTTTGTCCTTAAAGATTCCTAACATCTTTAAGTTGTCCACTAGAGGTATAATGTCCGTTTAATTAATCTAGTTAACACTTTTACTTATTATGCCTAAAGTATCTTCTTCTTCTTCCACTTTCTGCTATACGCGTACGGTTTCTTCTATACTGTCGCTGGGTGAGATAATGCTGTCTCTATATTCTCGTTGTGCGAAAGAGGGGTTGGTTTATGTTGCGCTGGCAAGTCCTACCGCTTAACAACCTTCCTCTTACTTAGAGTACACTAAAGCAAACGTCCGTTTCTCCTATAACGTTCATTCGGTTTCTGACGCTAAGTATGCGCGTCCTATAACTCTTAACAGTCTTTAAGTTCCCTAAGTAACTTATTATAGGGTCTTATGTTTAATCTGCCGCTATAAAACTTAATAATAAGCTCTCTACCTCCCTCACGGAGCTTTAGCGTACTTACGCCACTTATAAGGCGTACTTATCTGCCTTAGCGCGTCTTCTTCGTCTTAAAAAGGGTTATAAGAAGGTCCGTTCTAAGGAGTAGAAACTTATCTAACAAGGTTTATCTAAGCTAGGTAATAAGAGAGTAACGTCTCCAGAGAAGGAAACAGTTCCAAGTAATATAGTAGTTGCTCCTCTTAAGTCCCCCTTAGGTAGTTCGTCTTTTAGTAATCCTTTTTTAATACTCCCTAACCTGCTTTCTTTTAATACTCCTGTACCTTTCCTATAGCATTCTCTAGGTTGCTTAGTAATTCCTAGGTAGTCTTACTGTAGCCTATCTACTTTACTTTATACCACATTTTATTATCTACATCCTTGTAACTAATGACCTTTAAAACTTACCATTTGTCTTCTTCCTATTCTCTGTACGTGTCTGCCTTATAAACTAGTAGTTTAACATTTCCATGCGCTAGCTCTAGCATTTCAACATGCTATATAGGGTAGATTTTCATTTTAGCTAGTAGGTTTAACTTATACATAACTAATAAAATTCTCTACTTAATTTTAAAAGGTCCTAGTCTAACGTGGTCTAGCTTCTTACTTAGTCGTTAACTTTTAAAATTTTTATATTATAGCCATACTCTATCTCCCTCCTTAAGATCTAGTCCCTTAGATCTCTTAGCATTATAGTACCTTTTTATTTATTCTTATACTAGTCTAGCTGTTTCTTTAAAGTTTATATAAAGATTTATTAACATCTCCATTCTTTACTTAGCTGTGCTACCTATCTTCTTTGCTTAATATGGCGATAATAACGTTCTTAGCTTATATCCATAATTTGCCTTAAATAGTAATATTCCCATTCCTTCTTATAGTATTGCATTATATATAAACTATGCAACTAGTAACAATAATACCCAATTATTTTACGCGTAATTAATATAATGTCTTAGATACTGTTCTAGTGTCTAGTTTAGCCTTTCTGTCTATCTATCTGTCTGCAGATAATATACTATAAAGGTTACTACGCGAACTCCTTATTCTGCTAGAAACACTTTCTAAAATGCTACTATAAATCTTAGATCTCTATTTAATATAATCTTGTCTAGTGCTCCATGTCTTGTAAGTACTTCCTTAATATAGATTTTAGTAATATCTTCTACTAATATCTCTTCTATACATGCTATAAAGTATCCCCACTTTGTAAGCTTATCCACTATTACTAATATCGCGTTATAATCTCATCTTATAATAGGATCTTTTGACTTTAATAACTTAATAATAAAGTCCTATAATATAACTTCCCATAGTCTTTCTAGTATTTTAATAGGTTATAGCCCTCCGTATAGCTTATACTGTTACGGACAGCTTAAGTATAATGTTGCGACTACTTGGAGAGGAGTTGGCGGAAGCTAGTTGGTTAATACAGGCACGGTCCAGGATGGAACCGGTGGAACTATGTGACGAGGAATGGTAACCGAAGTCACGTGGTGTGCTCTATAAGGTCTGTGAGGTCTATAAGGGCTGTTACGTACCTTACGTACCTCACGTACCTCACGTATAAGAGAGGATTTCTTAGGAGTACGGTTGTGTATTTAAAGGACCTTAGTCCCTACCGTAGATAGTTCTCTCCTTGTAGTGAATCTTAGAATATAATTAGAGTTAATCTGTTGGGCAACCACTCCACTAGTTATTATTATATTGTTGATTTGTTCTTACCTATATACCTAGCCTAATAATAGGACCTACCGTAGTTCCTACTATAAGGTTCCGTTATATATTTACTACTAAGGTTACGGTATTAAACAGGATCAAATAACATGTCACCTAAAGCACCAGTTATAACGGCGTTGGCAATAGCCATAACCTTAGGGTTAGGAGATACCAGTATGGCAGATACGGATTCTTAAGTAGTTACGCAAGGTTAGTTATAGGAAATGGTTAATCACTTATAAGATAATAATAGGATACTTAAAGAACGCATTAATGGAATTGGAGCAGCGAAAATTAAACTACCTTTAATTAAGCGATTCTTAGGGGAGAAGTTAAAGCTTAAGGGGTTTCTTATATAGATGCACTTTAAGGTTATACAGGAAGGAGTGAAGTTAGTAACATTATTAGATTAAGTAGCCTACGCAGGATTGTTCCTAATAGGAAGGGCACTTAAGTGGTTTAAGCTATATCTCACGGAAATATAGGTTAATAGCATAACAACTACAAACCAAGACGTACGGTATATATTTGCTAGTTGGAACAGGTTTGCGGAATAACTAACGCAGGTGTTTAGAGACCTAGAGGCTATAACTACAGCGGAACAAAAGCTTTAAAACTTAGTATAATACACTTTAGTAATTAAGTATACAATATAGTTTCAAACACTAGCCACGCAGGTTAAGTGAAATAATAAGGCGCTTATGGCACAGTATAAATAGGGACTTAAGGCTAAAGTCCAGGATATAATTATCCTAATGGAAGATGCGGAAAGTCTATAAAACTTAATAAACCAGTTAATAAAGATTAATAATAGGATCTATTAAAGGGAACAAGCTAAAAGAGGGCAAGATAGAGTTCTATAGTTATACAAGGCGCAGAGTACGTAACAATAGACATAGAGTTAAAAACCATGGAATAGCGTAGAGCCAATGGACCTAAGCGGTACCAAAGAAACCTAAAGATAGGAAAAGAAACCATAAAAACCTAGAGGTTGAGGATCTAGTAATTAAAGGACCTAGGAGCAGAGGCTAAACCAGGGATCTTAGTAGCAGAAGACATTTAGGCGGACTCCATAGCAAGAAAGATGGTTTAAAGATAGGGCTTGCATAAATTGCGGAAAATAAGGTTATTTTGCCAGAGACTGTAGAGGTAGTTAAAGTAACTATATGGTAAAGGGAACCAGACTAGCAGAAGACACGTATATATAGAGGGACAATGGTGCACTGCGAGGAACAAAAGAGTGTTTAATTAACAGTTTCGCGTTTTGTTATAATAACGTATACTAAATTTATAAAGACGCTAAGTATGGCGCAAGCTATTGGCCGTAGGAGCTATTATTATCTAAGTTTAGAGGAACCAATGAACCAGCTTATAGATTGGACATTAAAGACGATAAATTTAACATAGGCGAAGTATTTACCAATAATAAGGCAATAAAGGCAGCTTACTGGGAGCATGTAGACCTTGGAGAAGTTAAAATAGAAGTAGAGACTAAGACTATTACAGAATAAGGTTTAGTAACGGATGCTATAACACCATTGGATACTATTTCCATCGCTTTACAAAATAATAGGAGTAATGTTTAGAAGAAACTAGGCAAGTAGATAACTGCTAGTGCCAGCTTATTACTTAATAAAGGTAAAAGGCTACAGGCTTAAGATTCTTAAGAAGAGATAAGAGAAGCTTAAGATTCTTAAAATAAGATAAGACATACCTAAGGACCCACAATGGACGAAAACTAATGGGAAAGGGTAGTAACTTAGTTTATAGATAAACAAATAAGTATAGGACGCAAGTTTAAGAACTATAAGTTTGGGGAACGAATAAGAACGTTAGCAATCCTAGGTGAACGCAGTGTTTAGCTTAAAGATTAAATAGTTAATACTAGGATTAAAAAGTAAGACAACTACAAAGATCTAGCTGCAAGACGCAGAAAACAAGAAACTATAGATAAGTTTAAGATAAGAATTATTGCATAGCAAGAGCAAAAGCTAGACAAAAGGTTAGCTATACTAGGTCGTATAAGGGACAGAGCACCTATATAAAGAGTTATTAATAGGCCAAGTGTAGGGACACCTAGGGCTAAATGGTTAGACGATTTAGAACAAGAAGAGGATCTAGATATCCTAACTAGGTTTAAAGAAAGACATACTAAAGGATGTCATAATATAGCGATGATAAGGTACTTTCTAATAGATAAACTATATACACTAAACTAGTTGTATGGAAAGTGGTATAGGCAATAACATAATAATAAATGGGAAGACTTTTATATATGGCTAAACGAAAAAGTTGTCTAAGATTAACCTATTATAGAGAAACGCATAAGTTACATTAAAGGAGCATTAATTATGATGTTAAGGAACCTAGAAGAAGGATCTAGAGACTAGAGAAGTAAGCAATAAATCTCAGTACCTGTAGCAGAGATACTAGTGGTTAGGTCAACTAGGTATAGGTTTAAACTTAAGGATAAAGATAAACTAAGAGTTAACCCAAAATATGCAGCGCATTATACACTATTGTGGATAGCTTATATGGATGATATATATAACATATAGAGCACTAAAAGACAGGAACTGGAAATACCTAGTAAGAATATATTGGGCACTAGAAGAAAAACGGTTTAGAAATGCTAAGTATATGCATAGATGGCACCCAGTAGAAGTATAAGGTTAAGGGGACTTAACACTTTAACCAGGAAGATTCCTTACGGAAGAATACCTAGATGGACAATAGTGGTGGGAGTGCCTAGAGAACACTTGTCTATAGTACGTAGAGGAAAAGAAATAAATTAAGTATTGGCCTAAGTTGGACTAAGTATAGGTAGGATCTAGCAGCCAACAGTTAGGAAAAGGGGAGGCGTATAGAACTAGAGGGAACCAGTGTTAGAGCCTTAGACCCTTAAGGGAATTTAAGGACGACACCTAAATTTATAAATTAAGTGGTAAGATTAACGTATTTCACGGGTAAGCTGGTCAAACGGGTGAGCTGATCACTTTAAAAACACACCAAAAAATGGAAAAATCACACTTTAATATCTTAACAACCACTTAATAATAAATTTTAATAATTTAAATTTGGACTTTTATATATACTCTCTAGCTCCTATTAAAGTTATATAATAAATAGTCGGGTGGTTTTTAAAATAGTAAAATTTGGGGGCCAAAATAAGGCAAATCACTATATCTTAAAAACTACTGAACCATTTACTATGCAACTTTAATAGAGGCTGTAGAGCATATATAAAAGTCTAAATTT
>Ga0307507_10003990_pt1 | contig 27085 bp, 25 predicted proteins | sample 7_EM_MG_FD_207223 | JGI IMG/M metagenome (GOLD analysis project Ga0307507, IMG submission 207223) | Populus trichocarpa ectomycorrhiza microbial communities from riparian zone in the Pacific Northwest, United States - 7_EM | ecosystem: Host-associated > Plants > Roots > Unclassified | place...
TGCTATCTGGAATGATCACCGTGTTTCTTTCTTGGTTGGGTTTTGGTGTTGCTAGCCGATCGTTCTTACTATTCCTATTGCCGGTAGTCACCGCACACTAAAAAGCGACGAATACAGACGAAGGGATTGGTGGCATAGGTTGCGCTCGGGCAGTCCTGGTGTGTGGCCGCGCAGCCAAGTCATGCATGTTTTAGATGGTGTTCCGAGTTGTTGGTTCAGCTACGACACAGGGATCTGTGCATATCTTTATCCGTGTGGTTCTTGCGATTGGCCAGCCCCCGCTACCACGGATTCAAAGCGTTCTCTCCATGAACGGTTACGCTAAAAAAATTACCGCTAGTAGCCTACTATCCTTTTTTCTTAAAAATAAATAAATATATAATTCGCTGTATGAATTGACGTGGTTTCTCCAACAACCTCCCCATATTCCTTCAAGGTGCACACTCCGAAGGCCTCTGCGTTGGAATTAATTCGATGTAATAGGTAGAAGTTCAGCTGTGACGTTACGATTTGGGATCGCCGTGCATCGGCCAGACAAGCCCTACGATGCTTGCAGACACTTCTCGCTTCCTGTTTACCACAGCAGATGTGCGATATAGCATCTTACGTACATAGTTGATGGGGCCAGGGTCGTGGGTGCCGCACATGTGTAGAGAGAGTTATTTGCATACCGGTATTATTTCTTTTCGGGTGGCCTCTTCCGTAAGTCAACACGATGAGGGTTAAACTTAATTCTGAGGTGTCAGTGGCCCCCGCAGCCCTACATATCTAACGCATTCATAGCGAAAGAAACACAACGTGCAAACCCTTAAAGAGAATTGTTCCGGGTTGTGTATATTCCCTGTGTATACTCCCTGGCTGGATGATGCAGCTTCCGAGTTGATTAAGTTTGCAACTCATGATTTGTTCCAACTCCTAATTCTAGATCTTAGGCCTTATCTAAAGATCTAAATGGAAATTCCGATGGGCCATCCTCCATTAGCAGCAGAAGGAATACCTAAGCATACGGGATGTACTCGTACGTGTATGATAGGTATTGGGCCTCGCCACGACCACACGCATAATCCCAGAGCGGGAAGCAGGGGGTGCCCAACGACCACAATGCTATTGAGAAACAAACAACATACTGTACGAGTAGTTATGGGGGCTTACCAGACACGTCTCGCGCTTCTAGCGGTTGTCTAACGATGCAAGGCAAAACTTACGCACAAGGCATGTGTGGGTGGCGCACCTTGAGACAGAAATAAGATGGTCCAAGTGCCCGTCGGCAGCACATACAAGGATAAACCCACCGGAAATGTCCGAGAGCCGGGGGCTCCCGAAGTCGAATTTTGAGATTTATATTATGTCTAAGATCTCCTGTGGGGCTCTTTAGCGCAATGGAGCGCTATTACTCTCTATGTGGTTAACGAAATCAGCTGTTTCGTCTCGAGAGCTCTGGGAAAATTATACCGCGTTAGGGCTACCCCGAGACCGTAATCTCGGCATGGAAACGGAAACGAGCGCCCAAGAAACGACGAGTGATAGGTTGTGACAACAGAGAGCTGGTTTTGGACACTACCGCACTTGGAATCGTAACAGGGTGATGTTATGTCCCGCAAAGCGGAGCCTACGTGTACTTGTCCCGGGCAAGAAAGTATCCGGAAGTACGAGTGGTGAGTTTGCGATACGCACAGATTTTCTGCCATATGTTTTGCGAACCCCTGTTTCCGGATACTTCTTGCCTAGGACAAATAAAAGAACAAAGGAGAGACAAAGGCCGGGTTTCACACGGTAATACATCCTAGGAGCCATTCCCCGCGGCCGCTGGGGAACCTTTGGCCCTGCGGGAATAGGTACTGTAAGTGTGTGCAAGGAACACTGACAGCTAGAATCACTCACGAAAGTACCGCGCTTGTTTTATGCCGCGTTGCCATAAGGTTCGTTTGGTGCTTTATGGTAATATCCCTTTCATCCGTAGGGCTTTGAATGATTGGCTAGTATTGGCCCTTTATGCCATAATTACTGGTGTTTGTGTTTCTCTGTGGAGAATGAGATGAGGAGAAGGGAAAAGGGGGAAGAAGAAAGAGAAGGAAAAGGAAAAAGAAAAGAAAAAGCGGAAAACGAACGCAAAGCCATGTATAATAACTGTATCTCGAGTGCTGGAACGCGGTATGATACGTGTTAGGGAGGGAGCCGAAGTCGTTGCTGGATGAAACAACGGTGGAACCAATAACCTCCAGTGCTCGAGGACTTGAGATGCTGGAGGGTCGTTGTCGAGGAGATCCGAGATTCCGAATTACCGGGTTAGATGTGCTGGTAGCTGATTGGTGGTATGGTATGATATCGGCAGCTAATCTGGTGGATCTCACAGGTGACGGGCGGGAGAAGGAAGACCCATTGGGGAGGGAGTGGGAAGGGCGGTTGCAAAGTACTTGTAGGAATCATAAATCGAGATGAGCCCGAAACCGCATGGACCATTCATTTGGCTTTACGGGTTTCCCTCCTGTGAGTTAGCCACGGTACCCTACCGCAGGTGCGACGGTACACGATGCCAACGGAATTGTTGATATGGCCCCCTGCAATATAACATTGTGATACAGTACCACTGTTGCGATGCCTCGGCTCGGTACTGAGTTCCCTGGTTGGATTGATGGTGGTGGTGAGTACTTCTGCTAAGATGTTTTCGGGTTGGGCATGGAATGGGATTGATCACGCTTTAACTTAACCGCGGAGTATTTTGTTGGATCGTTGCGGGAGCGTGACTTTTTCGAGGTGAGTGTCTGTTTCGGTTGTTGTGTAGCGTTAATAGGGTGGTAGTATACGGTTCAGTACTCGTACAAGTACCATACAGGACTCGCAGCAGGCAAGGTGTACCCGAAGGCCGGGGTTCGTAAAATGTATGGGAAAAAGCCCGTATGCATCTTAGTGCCCATGCTTGTATAAATTCATGGCCCATGTTTTCGGATATTTCTTGTCTGCTATGAGCGCAGGACTCGTATAGTACAGTGGGCTCTATCGTACCGGTATGGATTGGTATCACATTGGAGGAGGGGAAATTTCGATTTCAAGCGATACAAATAAGATAATATCTTCGGGTATCGTAATATTCACGTTGCATTATGAGGCATCGCACTTATGCATCCCCCTCATCATTAACTGAAGAACCCACCAAATAAGCGAACTGGTTGTCCCCTTAAAAGAGCTATAAAACGCCGGCTATGGTACGGTCCCCGCTCACCTATGATAAAATCATCCAAGGAGAGAAGAAAAGCCAACACTAGAGAGAAAAAGAGAAAGAAGGAAGGGAAAAAAAAATGTATATATATATATATATATAAAAGTAAAAACAGGCAACGCAGGGATATATCGTTATAGGTAGCTTTGCCATTATATCAGTTCCACTTCTCCACGGAGAATGAATTCTCGGACAGCGCTGTATCGAACAACGTAGACATCCCCCTTTGCGAGCCTAAATTCAGCATCTGTACCCGGAATCCTGGCGATATTATCCTCAATATCCTTGACCACCTTGCAGAATACGGCGCCATCAAGGTCCGGCTCCTCGACCATGGATATCCCCCCAGCCTTGTCATCCAGCCGGCGCAACTGCTCGGGAAATCCGCGGAGAAACGATGCCAGAAAGTGTGAATTAAGCAGCCCAAGGTGAGATTTCAAGTACGACAGCTCGGGCGGCGATAGCCTGCCACGGATGGAAGGGGTTGTTAGGATGTATATCGAGTGTTTATCGATCTGGTGGAGTGGATTTTTCAGCCTTCCCGTCTTACTTAATCTTTAAGGGGGGGAGGAGAAGGGTCCTATGTACCTTATGTATCCTCGCCCGAAGATAACTCCTGACAAGAAACTTGACCCTCTCCAATTCCGTCTGGATAAGGATGAGACAGAAGTTGGTCTTCAGATCCAAATTTCCAGTCTGTGTCTCTACCAATTCGATCTACAATCACTTTTCAGAAATACTGGAGGGTTGGTTTCCAAACTTCCCCACAGAAAAGAAAAAAGAAAAAAAAACTAAAGAAAAAACTGAGGTACCAGAGTTTAATAAGTACCTGCTGTCGGATCCGTTCCATTAACCTTTCTAGCAATGCGGTTTGAAAAGGTAGGATCTCCGGCGCTGATCGTTCCGCTATCCATGATTGTGTGAGATCGGCTATATCGCGTGTTCCGCTTGGGACTTGGTTGTCATCCAATTCCTGGAGGAGGTCGTCGATGTCCATGGGGTAATGTTGTGATTAGGGATCTGTGAAGGTTGCCACGAGTCTGATGTAGTAGATGGAAAGTAGTACGGTAGTCTAGAACCAGCACTACAGAGGGACAGCATTGGCAGAGGGGGAATACCGTAGCTATCGTAGCTTTGAGCTGCTAGGTTTAGAATGAGCCGAGTTTACCTTACCCGGCCGCACCATTTTTTCTTTGTCTCTTGTTGGGGCTGCCCTACGGCACCGCACGGCACAATGTACCGGCAACGGGTGAATCTTGATGTCTTGGCAGCGTCACTGGCTACTTTTATAGTTACAAAACTTGGTAAGTTTGGTTTTGAACAATCCCATTTCTTGCTCTGGGGTTTGTCGGTTAACTTATGAGAATGGGAACAAAATCTAATAAAAAATATAAAAATAAAATAAAATAAAATAAATATATTGGTGGTTATTTACCGTATTTCGGTAGTGGATTACATCATACTATACCGGTACTTTTTGTCTCTCTCTTCCTCTGTTTCTACTCTGATCCTACTGTCCTTGCTTTTATTTTTATTTTTACTTTCATCCTTCTCTATCTCTTCCCTTCGATCCCTCCCCCCCCCTCCCCTCTCCCCTTCCACCTTGCCTTATCTACCGTGCCAAACCACCCCCACTAACTTCTTCCCCCTTCCCCCCCCCCCTTTCTTCAGATAGAAAGAACAAACTTGATTAAAACACAATCTCAAACTTTCAAAATGAAACTCATCGACCCTGCATCCCTCGGGTTTTTGCTATTGCCATTCACCCAAGCACTTCAACTCCCTTTTGGAATCCCCGGTTCGGTCCAGGGGATACGCTCGACTCTGGGAGCCTCCTTCAAAGTCCCTGAATTCATCAAGAAATTCGCCGACCCAATAAGCACCTCACCACTCTACTCCCTGCACCGCTCGCTCATTGAAATCCCCTCCATCACGGGAAACGAGAAGGGGGTCGGGGAATGGCTTGCAGGGTACCTCATGGGCAAGAACTTCACCGTGGAGACACAAGCCGTGAGTGAGGACAGGCTCAACATATTCGCGTACCTGGGCAAGAACAGGACTACCCATACGCTTGTCACTTCGCACATTGACACTGTCCCGCCCTTTATCCCGTACAAAGCTACTTCCAACACAATTTACGGCCGTGGCTCGAATGATGCGAAGGGGTCTGTTGCTTCACAGATCATCGCAGTGGAGGAGTTGATCGCTGAGAAAGTGATTAGCGAAGGGGACGTTTCCTTGCTGTTTGTTGTCGGTGAGGAGACGTTGGGGGATGGAATGAAGACTGCGAACTCGTTGGGGCCTAAGTGGAGGGCTGTGATTTTCGGGGAGCCGACAGAGAATAAACTTGCCGTGGGACATAAGGGGATCGTTATGTTCGACGTCATTGCCAAGGGCAAGGCCTCGCACTCGGGTTACCCGCAACTGGGTGTTAACGCTAATAGCCATCTTATCGAAGCGTTGTATAAGATTGAGCATATGATTTTACCGAAGAGCGATCTTTTGGGGGAGTCCACTATCAATATCGGATTGATTCAAGGCGGCGTTGCCGCAAACATCGTTTCTCCGTACGCCAGTGCTTCTGTACTCATCCGTCTTGCTGGGGACTTGGATGAGACGTTGGAAGTCATCAAGAAGACAGTTCACGGCCTCCCTGTCGAGTTGAAATTTCTTGGTGTTACTTATGGACCGCAGGAAACGGACCATGACGTCGAGAGTGAGTGCTATCTACCTGGCTGTTATTAGCCCGCACAAGCTAATACCTCAAACAGACTTTGAAACAATAATCTGCTCCTACGGAACTGACGTCCCAAATCTCCATGGTGACCACAAACGCTACCTATACGGTCCTGGCTCGTACGTTCCTCCTCTCCCTATTCCCATTCCCATTCATAGCTAACGTTCCACTAGAATCTTCACAGCACACAGTGGCAATGAATACGTCCTAAAATCTGACCTGACTGAAGCTGTCGCCGGCTACAAGAGACTTATCAAAGAATCCCTCTGGCCAACAAAGCGTGTGCCTGCCATCGTCGACAAAGTGATAAAAGAGGAGACGGTTATTGCACCAGTTAGTCGGAGTGCTATTGTTGGCGATAAGTCTTCATAGGCCATTTGGTTGCATGGGAATTGTTTATTTGTAATTGAGGATTGGTGTAAAAGCGCGGCTCTTTCCATCCCATTCTTTTCTTTTTCCTGCTCTTTTTTCTTTTCTTTTCTCGGGCGCCTCCATCTAGCCCGGAGTCTTCTTCATGGTGGTGGTTGCCTGACCGAGATATCATTGACGGATCGGCTTTTTCTCATGTCCCTTGTGTGGAGTTTTTGCACTTTCTGTGGGCGTATGTTTGGCTTGGTTGCTATTTTCTTTCTTTTTTTTTGCTCCCTTCATCTCTTGCTAGTGCTTTATGACGCCAGTTCGCTGCTGGCCACTTAAGTCTTTTTATCACCGTTCACGTATTATCACTCGAATGTGGTTCTTGCTTGTATACTTCTTGTCGTAGCGTAAGCATCTTTTTGCGGGGACAACTTGTCGCTAGACCATACTAACAGTTATAGGCACCCAAACATGTATATATGTATATAGAAAAAAATCCCATGAGCCAACTTAAATTATGAATACACCCTTCATGCAAGACAAACAAACAAGTCAAGTTTTAAAAAAAACAGGCAGACGGATAAAATCCCTCCATAGAAAATCCCGTCCAGTCTGTTCCCGTTCCCTCATGTTTAGGTGGTGAACAAACAATAGCAAACGTAACCTTATCGTGAACCGACACCCCCCCCCCCCACATTTTCGCAGGAGGGGGTGGGAGAGCGGGGGAACCATGCGACATCACAAACTCCATAACATAATACACAGAACAATTCCCGGGAAAAATGAAATAGTGGAGCAGTACAGTATGCGGTCGTAAGAAAAAGAAAAAATAATAATACAATAAGTGAAAGAAAGAAAATAGGTGGGAGGAGGTACACGGCGTGTTGGTTTTTCGTTTCGGGGTTTTTTTTTTGGCAAGGTGGTAAGGCAGGACTGAAACCGGGCCAGTTTATCCCGTTCAATTCTTTATCATCATCATCATCGTCATCATCCTCAGTATTAAAAGGAGAAAAAGGTGAAGGTGGGTGACAAAAAAACGAACGGGAAATGCGGAGAGGGGGGATACTAAGAACTAATAATGGTAGTGAGTATGAAGGAGAAAGCAAGAAAAGAGAAACCCCCGATCTAAATACCCTAACATAACTTTTGTTTGTGTTTTTTTCCCCCGGAAAAAACGGCTAGCTGTGACAGACAAAGCGAGACAAAAAAGCCTTGAGCGAGAAAAAGACGAGATATGTAAGATTTTATGGAAGAGGGAAAAATGAGAAAGAAAAGAAAAGCAGTAAAAGCGAAGAGGTTGCGAGGGGGCTTCTTTATTTTTGTTTACTGACGAGGAGGGGAGTTATTAATATGTTGGAACAAAGCGCCGAAAAGCCTCTCGATCTGTGAAGTGTAAGCTAGCTAAATCACGGATCATGACTCATTTAGGGAACAAAATAATTACCTCAGGTGCAGTCTTGATGAACGGCAGCTGCCAAAAGTCGTACGTTGGGTTCTTGAGCAGCTCCAGAAGTGTAATGATCAACCCCCAGGGGTGAGGGCGATGGACAATCAATCTTTCCAGCAAGACGCGGGTGATTTGCTGCCTCACATCGGACTCGTAGGATTTGCCCTGGACCTGACCGAAGAGGTAGAGCAACAGATAACTGAAGTAGTGAGTGTGGCTATTGGGATAACGTAGGTGATTCGCGATCGCACTCAAGAAAAAGTATCTGGCCTGAGGCTTCAGGTCACTTGCAAACCTTGAGAACAAGGCGGTATGTGGGCTTTGCGCCTGGAAAGTTGAGCCTCCCTTTGCAGTGGCCTCACGGATGGCCTCCATACCGAGATACAAGACAAGACTGTTGATAATGGCAGTGTCTACGGTGATTGTAGCAAATCCGAGTCCAGTCTCCTTTCTAGGCTCCGTGTCTAACATTTCCACGATTCCTTGTATCGCTGCATTTGTTAAACCATCAGGGGAACTGAGGCACGAATCCAGCAACTGCTTTATCCCATTATCGATAAGAGGTCGGAACACATCCCCGCCTATTTTGGGAGCCTTTTTGACTTCTGGCAGGCGATCAACCTTCAACCCTGCCGTGAATGGATCTGGGAGGTCTGAGAGCGAGGATGGATAGGCAGACAATATCAAATTGCGAAGTTGTGTGCAATGAACCGGAATGACTTCGCAGATTGAGAAATGCCACTCAGCAAGAAATTCCGGAAAGTCGTGGTGTAGCACCAAAAGAACCCTGAGAATCCCTCTGTAAAGTAACTTTACGACTGGTGGAATACTGCGTTCTTTTAGTGGTGCACCAACATACACCAGAAGAGTCTCCAGAAGTTTCGCGAATACCGGCCAGCCCTTCAAGAATATTAGTATTCGTAGGAGAGTTGATCCTGAAAAAAATCTCACCTTCTCGCCCTCGAGCCTGAGTAGCTTGGGCATAAAGTAACGATGGCAAACTAACGTCATCCAGTGGAAACTGAACATAGGAAAGAAAACCGGCTGGATGGTTAAAAAGCATTCCGCAAAAGTCTCCAATATTCTCTCATGGTACCCCTTCATCTGGTTTTCGATCAGGTGATATTCGTATAACATACTAGAGAAGAAACGGAAAAACACTTTTTGTGAGAAGTGTTCGCCACGAGTCTCGTGATGGTGGTTGAAGACAAAAACGATGAGGGCTAAAGTGCTGTTTAGATAGTCTGCCTTGTCAACCGCTTGCCCTTTCTGATCACCTTCCCCTTGGTACTTTACAAGGAGGACGACTAGCTTCGCGAGAGCGTCAATGGGGATATAGCAGTTAGTTGCGGCTGTCGGGTTGGTACTGGTTGATTGTTCGTATTCAACAATGCAAAACTCGATACAAGTTCGAAGAAACTCGCAAGAGGACGCCGTATCAGCTAGAGCTTTAGTCTGATGAAGTTGCATGATGAATGAGGAGTAATTCTTCTCCGTCGTCAAAAGGTACTGGCAGAGAGATATCCACTCAGCGAATATATACTCAATCTGATCCCGCTTCTCACGATCCTCGAGGTCTATATCTTGATCTTCCCTGTCCGAATCTTGAAAGTCACCGGCCAATTCAAGAGCCACCTTGTTGGTGGGGTCTTGCTTAAGCCAGCTACCCACGGCGTCAAGTGATGATGCAAAATCGGCTCTTAGAGCAAGAGGATTTTGACCAGTGACAGTCTCTTTGAGCAGCTGTGACAGGAACTCCAACGCTGCGGGCTTTCCCGCGTTAATTGACCGTGCAACGGTGGCATCAAGATGGGTGAGCGCGAAAAGTTGAGTCTTTAGAAGCATAACTGTGACTGGGACATTGAACATCCGCTGCATAAATTAGTATCAAACAAATGTATATATAGCAATAGGCACATACCTCATCATCTTGGCCTTGGGAAAGCCACATAACAACGTCTTTTGCCGTGAGTGGAGAAAGCTCACAAACTTTCTGTAGGAGAAACCCAAGCGCTTCAACTTCCATCTGGTTTTGCGTATCCGTATATAAAATGAGGCAGACAGAGGAGGCTACGGTTGTACAAATAGTGTCTTTGAGGCGAGGCATGTTGGGTTGTGCCAGGGACGCGTTGCTTAGTATAGCCTCAATAAACTGGAAAAGTGGGTGCTCTGCATGTAGGTCCTTGAGGTGTTGCTCACGACACTCTTTTGCAAGTTTCCGCACCTCGCTCAAGAGAGCCTAGGGGAAATATGGCGTTAGAACAGCAAACTTCCATAGGGATGCGTCGCAAAACTTACCGAAATTTTAGACTGGATTTCCTTCTGGCCAGCGTCTGAGACCCCAGGTGATTGTTGGGAAGCTCTCTGCTGTGCCTGTGGGGGTTCTACAACTGTGCTTCCGCTTGGCAAGAAGTCGTTTGGGAAAGTGCTTTCGAACGAATTTCTGGCACTCTCCGGGTTTGGAACCCTCGCCATCCTATTGAAGTCTTCATACATGCTCAATTGCTGGGGGGAGAGCCCACCTGGCTTCAACCTGAACTGATCTGGGAGATGAAGTGCAACCTGAGAGACATCGGGCGAGACAAATGGTCGATTAGTTCTCAATTCCCGGTGCCGCTTCCTTAGCTGATACGCTTGGCTCAACCCATCATCAATATCTGGAATAGCTCGTTCCTGGGCTGCCTTTTCGATGATCTGACATGCTATATCAATATTGTCGTTGACACACACAGTGATTGTTTGATCTGTGATGACTTGCTCATTGTATCCACTCTGGGCAAGCAGAGCACGAATGTTATTCTGCATGCTCATCCGCAGCGGGTCCTTGCACGTAACGAGAGCTAGACTTCCGGCAAGATGCTGAACAACGATGTGTGCGGCGTTCCTCATCTTTCCTTCATCGCCTTCTGTCGCAAAATCCTTCTGGATGAGTTGAGATGTCGAAATGCTAGCAATAGTAACCGACCTCTCAACTACCGGCCCGATAATTTCCCTAATGGCACGATCTATGGCTAGCTGGAGAATGCGCTTGATAGCAGGGTGTTGAACTACTGAACTGACGATAACATGGTCGGCAAACCCGGCGGGAACCGGATCCGAGGTGGGAGAAAAATCTTGTGGCTGTAGAGAAAGATCTTCAACAACCGGTAAACCCTCCTCTTCTTTCTCCGCTGGCCTATCTCGAGTTTCTCGGATGTCTGTTGAAGGTTCGATGGTTTTGATGTCCAGATCTAGATTTTTGCAAAGGACTTCAATCTCAAATTTGAGGTTAAGTTTGAGCTCAACATGTTGGTAGAGCTCAACCAAGATTCGTATAATAGCCATTAGCCAAGGGTTAGGGGGTCTGAAGACTGTCGATTTGGTTGATTGCTCCAAAACTTTACAAGTGAAGGGGAGGACAACTGTGAGCCTCTCGGTGACGAATCCTTCAATGAGCAAATCTCTGAAGGAGATATTTTTAAACTTTATCGGCTTATCCTTTGCGATCGTCAGCCCTCCTAGCCAACAAGCTAAGTTCTTCAAATGCGCCCTCTCGTTCGAGCTGTTTAAAGTAGCCTCCGCATTCAGTAGTTTGATGACATTGACATAAGTTTCGCGCAAAACCTCTGCTGTTAGCCCCTTATCGTTGTATTTGTCCAAGAGATCGAGGTATAGTTTGTGGTAGTTAGGCTCGAGCTTGGCCCGTTCCACAACCAAGTAGCCAGCGAACCACTGGTGATGCTCCTCGCGCAAATTCTCCTTTAAAAACTCCAGCTTTTCTTCCAAGTTGGAATGGGAAACGTTGTTGACGATGAACAAAACCCTATCTTGCACTTCCTCATCAGGTTCGGTATAGGCTGATGGATCTCGAAACGGCATAGTGGGGTCCAAAGACCGAAATGGAGGGTGTTGTGGTGATTCGGGAGACGAGGCATTGGAGTCGCCATTGGTTAGCACAGCTCCTGGCTCCCCTTGATCAATATTGCCGTTCACTGACGGCTCGCTCGGTCGGTCAACATTGCCATTAATAACATCTTGAGCAATCTTCCATATATCTGTCCCTTGAAGTCCCGGGACCTGCGCAAGAAGGCCGCAATAAGATTTCCACTCCTTTAGCCTATCCTTGAATTGAACTAGGGCCTGTAAACCAAACTTGTACATTGTCGAAGAAGGGTCGTGATCACGGACAGCTTGCCACACCATTGCCAGGGCAACACGGAGAGGAATATCATCAATGAGCTTGTAGACGATAATACTGCCAAAGAGCACAGAAGTCGTCGCAAGTGCTTGGAGTGGGTATGAAGGGTAACAATGATACTCATCAAAGAGACCGTGTATCATACAAGCAAAGAGATCTTGATCTTGGGGGACTGAGGACGTTTTTAACTGGCGAAGATAGGTGACCATATCGCTGATTTCAGTCTCCTGGCTATACATCATCTTGTAGTTTTGTTGCATTTCTTTGTCGACGATAGGAGGGAATGTATTGCTCTCAGAATTATTCGCCAAGATGATGGAATCCATTCCACAACCAAGATTGATTAGCCGTGGATAAGCCTGGATGCACAAACGTTGGGTTTCCGTAACTTTCTCTTGCATATCTTGGGTCATTGGCGGATGACTACATAAACAGTCAGTGGCAAATAGAGTTATTATGGACTGGAAAACTTACTTCTTATCGAGCAGAGTAAGGAAAGTGTGGACGGGTCCAACCCTAAGACTAACCATAGTGGGCTTTCCACCTTCTCTCGTCTGAATATACTCTGCTTCCGCCTTGACCCGCAAGAATCGGTAGGTTTCTGTTACAAAGTCGCTTCCATGTTTGTTGATCATTTCTTGAAGCCATTTTTCGAGATTCAGATATTCTCTTCTGGCTGCCAAAGCTCCAACATCAAGGACGAATGGCGCATTCTTAACTTCCAATAGGTCACTAAGACATCGAAGCTCCTGGGCAATATCTAGGATACGTGTGATGTTCAGATTGTTCCCCAGGTGATAGTCAACAAACTGGCCGATAATAAATGGCCTGTCGACATGCCAAAGCCGCCAAAACACCAGTTGATGACTTGTATGCCCTTCGAAAAACATATTGAACAGATTATTAATGACATGTTCTAAGTTTTCAGGCCAAGGCTTAGGTATCATTAAGGCTCCACAAAGAAGCAACTCTGGTGTGAACTTAGCAGCCTTATCCAGCTCCGCTTGCGCTGCCTGTTTGACATCAGGAGGAATCGACTCGTGTAACGCAAGATGGAAAAGAGCATCCACAGCGTCGAGGGATATTAGCTTGTGTGTTTCGAAGGTAGCAACCATAAGCTTGAGGCTACTATTAGAAGATACGAAATCCGCTGAAGAGAACACTTTTCGAATGCCGGGAATCCTCTTCACGTCCAGATTTTCTGCTTTGATATACCCTTTGAGAACAGACCACTGCGACCGCGGGTGCTTCCATCTACCACCCCAAAGCTTATAGATAGGAAAGTCGGGATCGGTGTTTCCATGCTGCAAAGCGGTGAGAATGACATGCAATCCTTCCGTTCCCTCTAAGACAAAACCCTCTCTATCTAAACCCTCAATCACACGCTCCCAATTGAAAGATTGCGGCAAATTCTCATGCTGAAGAGCTCGCACAAAAATATCTGCGTGCCACTCGATAGGATTTCTTGCTGTGGCCATCAGAACCAACATATCTGTCATCTCATTTTCCGAGATCTGAACTTTCCACTTCCGCTTGAGAACCTCTCTACAATTTTCTAGCGAGTTTGTACTCTCCGGTCCCAGCATAGAGAATATATGGACTAGTGACTCTTGCTGCCGTAGCTTCTCGATCGGCTCAGTGACATGGAGGATTTCGGGTGGCAATTGCATATTTTTGTAGCGTGACCTCGCAGCGTACGAAATTTCCAGTCGTTTGAGATTGTCAGCGAACGGATATACTGGTTCTCCTAGTATTTGGTCGATGAAAAAGGCAATCCCCTCCGGCTTCAGTTCAGGATGTTTGGAGGGGTTAGCCAGAATCTCTAGCATTGACCTGAACGACTTGTGAATGATCTCATAAGCTTTGACGCAGATAGTTAGCAGTCTTCTCTCTGTATGGATGGAGTGAACAAGATTGATACCTTTGTTGCGGAGATCGTGTCTCTGACTCTGCTTTAAGCCCACCACCAGTATGCATTTTTGCAGGCTGTCGAGCCCAAAATGACTGAGGAATACCGCCAAATCAAAATCCCTCGTCATCTCACCATCATTAGCCATTCCAGCAATTACATCCGCAAACTTCTCCTTCGCGTCTTGTGGTGAACTTGCAATCTCTTTAATCGTCTCTGTCAAGAGTCGATGATTAGGATTGGGTGACGACCGGCTACTGGTTGATGACATAATATATGAGTAGTTATTAGAGATAAGTTTCCGCATGGTCCTGTTATTGATCTCCACACTGTCGTTCATGAGCTGAAGCAGTAGTGCCTAATGTTAGCAATTGGCAAAAAATGGGAGGATGTGAATTATGTGCTAGGATCTTCGCGCAGCATAATATAACATGGAGCCGTCTGAAAGGGCAAGGATAGCGAGAACTCACCCGTCGAATTTCTTTACGTTTGTTTTCGTAGTTGCTCTCAGTCAAAGTACTTATCAACAGGTTGAAGTACGCAAGGCCTAATGTCAGACGCGGCGGCCCCGCACTCCCGGCTCCACCAGCGCCTTCAGGGGGCTTCGCCGCTGAGCTTGTAAATTCTGACGGTAGCGTTATGGAGGAAGATGTAGACGGGACCTGGGAAGGCTGTTGCTGGGAAGACGAGGAGATGGCAGCGTTACTTCTTGGATCAGGAATTCCAGAGACAGGGGAGTTCTGTGAAGTGGCGTGAGCAGTCTGGCCAAAGGCAGAGGTCGAAAAGGACTGATGTAGATCGGAGTTGCTCGGGAGATGGAGGCTCCGATACTGCGATGAGGAAGAGAGAGAATGAGGAATGGCACCGAGAGAGGCGTGATCGGATACGGATGGAGGTTTTTGGTGTGGGTAATTATGGATATCAGAAGTGGTATTATTTGAAGGTGTTGAGCTGTTCTGCGCTGTCATTCTATTGGCGATAGGGACCGCTGCTCATTCTTTTTCGGGTGTGTGGGAGGCGGGAGGAGGGGGGGGGGGGGAGCGGGGGTGGGAGGCAGGAGACGAGGGATGCGTTAAAAGCGAAGGAGGGGATGTAGTGGAAGGATGTGTGTGGGGAAATGCTTTTGATGAAGCGCGGTGTTAAGTAAGTTGCAGTCGGTGGGATGCGGCGAAAAGTGTTTGGGAGGGGATGCCGGCGTCGTGGCTCCTACCGTTGAAAATATATAATAGCCCTTACTCAAAGCTCAAGCACAAGGGTCGTACCGTAGGGCAAGCACGGTAGGTGTAGCAGCGAGGGGTAAAAAAATGAAAATTAGAGGGAAATGTAGCTATCGCAGTGGGGATGAAGCAGTGATAGGTGGCGAGCAAGGTCCAAGAGGTAGAAAGCTTGTATTAAAGTAAAAGCAAAGCACGGGAACCACAGAGGAAGTAGAGTGTGCAGGAAGTGTGTATGGAATGGGGGAGGAGAAGATTGAGGAATAGAAATTTGGTCCTGAAAGAATTGGGTACTATACTTTAATGGATGTAAGGTAGGAGGGGGGGAAGGAAGAGGAGGAGTGAGAGGAAAGAAGAAGAGACAAGTAGTGAGTTGAGATATTGTACCGTACCGGTATCTTTGTGAAGTGTGTGATGGCTGCTGATGAGCCGGAAAGGGCTCTGTCTTTTAGCAGACAATACTTTTGGTCACGCCCTGACACGAAGCGTATGTAGAATGTATACTACCGGTATCCACTCATCCTCATTTTATGGCGCGCTGTGTTGCACGAGGGACTTCAGACACGCACTCACAAAGTACCAGTATCTAAGGCTCTCGTTCGCTTCAAGAGTCATCATTTTCAGAGCCTGGCACCGGTACAGTAACAATAGTCACCACCATCCAACTCAATTCATGGTGATAGTATCTGAGGACTTGTTGAGATATCGCTTAATAAGCCTAGGACGAGGGGGAGGAGCGAAACAAAAACAGAATTGGGGCAACAAAAGCGCAACTCGAGCAGCATCTGGTATGAGTGAATAATTATTATTATTATTATTAAAAAAAGTGAACTGGATAGGGCATTGCTGCGGTAAATGAGACAAATGGTCCAAAACACCACCACGACTTAACTAACCAGTGAATCTCCAATATATCTTATTTAGGGCGTGCGAAGAAGAGACTCCCTGAATTCCTGTCCGGCTTCATCAGTATCTGGATTACTCCTTTTGGTTGCCCACCTCTTATGTCATTTTCCTTTGGGATACCACTGTACGGTACCTGTGTCACCATTCTCCTGATGGAGAGATATTGGAGAGCACGGAACAGGTATAGCATTGGAGAGTCTGCGGCAGCTACCGGTACTGTGACAGCGGATCTGCTCGTAACTGCAGTATCCTACCAGCACAAGCCTCGCGATAACATCTTCGGCAAACAAACCCTAAACCACAACCCAACTGAGACGATAAAGTAAGGCGTTGTATCATCCGAATGCAAGTGTCAGGGCAGATGTTTTCGCAGTATGATAGAGTCTGAGAAGACAGGGATTACTTTGAGGGTTAACCTGAATTAACATTGCGAAAAACTTTATCCCTGATACCAGCAGACACAAACAAGTGTCTCACCAGAAAGTTAACCTACAAAATAATCACTGTCTTGTGCGAAAGACCTCCCCCACGGGTGCTTGTCCGCACTTGTCTCATCTTGGCGACAGGGTTATTATCAAATTTTTTAACTTCTTTTCTTATTTTTTATTTTTTATATGAACCCGTCTCCATAGCAACCATGGCCTACAAGCCGAGTAAACACAATTCAGCCTCATTTGTGGCCAAGCGAGAGACAACGACATCTCTCCGTACACATGCTCGACAGCTTTATCTACGGTCTAATATCCACATACGAGCCCCCCCCCCCCTTCTCCACTCCGCTTTTGATTCTCATCCTAAGAAATAGCCAGCGATAGTGCGTGTCCCTGGGGTTGCAGCAATTCCCGTTTGCTTCTTGTAGGCATTCTCGCTGCCTCCTTGCTTCATTCCACACTCACTTTACGATCTTAACGACTGTTACGAGCTCTTCTGATACGCTATGACACGATTACAGCGACAGCTTATGTCTTCGGACATGTCTGAACCATCTGTCTCGCTATCCTGTATGTATTCATCCCCATTCCATCCCTCCTCCTCATCGGCCCCTCACTATTTTTTTCTTTTCAGGCCACCTATCTAATATCATGAGACAGTTGCGAACAATTTCTGGGGAAAGGATGATGCTGGCGTTGGTCCTCTCCTGCAACGCATGCATGATGCGAAAACTACATGTGAAGAGTTAAAAGCTTTTTATACCGGTAGCTACTTGTATTCTACCCCCTTTCAAGGGAGTCGGCTAATCGATTTAATTATTGAATAGCACGAGCGGCGATTGAAGACGAATTCGCTAGGAAGCTTTTGGCTCTCTCAAAGAAGCCCCTTGGTTCTGTTGAAACAGGAACACTCAAGATTTCTATGGATGTGCTCAGAGCAGAAGTCGAGTCTATGGGAAAGGCTCATCAAACAACTGCTGATCAGATGAAAACCGAGTTAGAGCAGCCTCTGACGGATTATTCAGGAGCTTGGCGAGAGCGAAGGAGAATTGTCCAGGGAACCTGCGAGAAAATCCTTCAATCGAAACTGAAGCAAACGAACCAAGTGAATAAGGTACTTCCACCTTATGGCCACGAAGGAAGGAAGGAAGGAAGGAAGTATGGCACTAATGAAACCGGGGGCACATATTAGACTCGGGATCGTTACGAACAAGATTGCTTGAAAATTAAAGGTTATCTTGCTCAAGGGCATATGGTGATGGGACAAGAAGAGCGCAAGAATAAGGCTAGGCTAGAGAAGACACAGGCCGCCTTGGTCACTTCAAATGCCGAGTATCAGGAAGCGATCAAAGCATTAGAAGGTACCACTTCCAGGTGGAACAAGGAATGGAAACAAGCTTGCGACGTACGTTTAGTTAACTTCACCGTAGGTAATGATCCTGCTGACACCTTTCGCAGAAATTTCAAGACTTGGAGGAGGAAAGGATCGACTTCTTAAAGGCTAGTCTATGGACCTTTGCCAACATTGCCTCCACTGTTTGTGTGAGTGATGACCAGGTGAGTGTTATACATGCCTTTTGTGTTGTGCAGATCTAACCTCCGAAAAGTCTTGCGAGAAGGTCCGAGTGTCCTTAGAGGACTGTGAAGTGGAAAAGGATATTACATCATTTATACTGGATCGTGGGACGGGTCAAGACATTCCAGGTAGCCGCTGCTATTTCCGGTCTACGCTGTTATATCATTGACCTTTTCTTAGATGCACCCAAATATATCAATTTTTGTCGAGGGGACCTGTCGGATGACGGAGCCTCCGAAACTCAGGAAGAAAATTATAGCGTGGCTCAGTTCCCTCGCACAGGAAACCCAACATTTAGATCTGCTTCACCAAATCCCTCCACAAGCTCCTCATCCCAAGCTGAACCTGAACCAGAGCAAGTCCCGAGCACTAGATCCCGTGATCGTGCACGTCGTGAGCCAGAAGGAATTGAGTACAAGTCGCAGGATCAAGCGAGTCGTGATCACGGGCATCGTGAACACGATCGCCGCTCTGGCCGTGATCACTTGAGAAACAAAGGGCCGCAGACCCCCCCTGCCAACCGAGAAATTGCGGGCAATATTACCCCTGGCTCAAGGTCTCGCCGTGATAGCCAGTACCAGCAATCTGGCAACACGTCAACACCATCAAGGTCACAGCGATATGAGAGAGAAAGGCAAGCTGCTCAGAACGCACCTCACAATGAATATCCTCTTGATGGGATGACTATGTATTGTCGTCCTGGAAATATGATTTCTGATAGTGGCTCGGGTGGCAGTCCTATTGCGCGCCCTCCCAGTAGCCATGCTTCTGGAAGCGATTGCTCTAATCCAACCTCTGTTTCCAGTGGGAGTGAGGCCCCACCAGTTGCCGGAGGGGGAGGCCAACGATCTCCAGTGAAACAGCAGCCAATTCATAGAGAAGACGAGAAGCTTGCTGGGAAACGGAAGAGCGGTTTTTTCAGCAATGGCGGGCCATTTAGAAGGAAGAGCAAGAGTGAGAAAGGGCAGCGGCATCAACTCCAGCTGCAACAACAACAGCAACAGCAGCAGATGGCGCTTCAAGAACAGCGTCGTATGGAGGCTCAGCAGCAGCCGGAATCACCTGTTAGGCTCCCACCATCGTTGAGAACTCGCAGCACTTGGTCCCCAGCCCCACAGAGCAACTCGCCTTCAACGAGTTCCAGGCACCAGCAAGGATACGAGAGTGGCTCTGCAAATAGGCGGCAGCGTCAGTCACAGCAAAGGCCTAGTGACGAACAACACGATAGCCCTGAACCAATAGACCCTAGGGCTAGTCTCGCCCTCAATGTCGGTGGGAATGTATTTGACGTGGCAGCGCCAGAAAATAACAAAGGGGGACAATCTGCAAAAGCCCCCGGGGAAGATGAGTTAGCTTTGGATCCTATAGCTCAGGCGTTAGCAGAGCTCAAGGGCGTGACAAAAGGGCCTGCTCCATCCAGGAACACTGCAGATCGGTTCTTCGGGCTAGCAACACCTGCCCCTGCGGCGACACCAGCTCCTGGGGCGAACTCGGCTATAAATGCAGCACAGCGAGGGACCCCACCACCAAATTACGCTCCTAAGACCAGTGCTCTAGGTCTCCCGCCGCCCGCCTTCACATCACAACAGATGCAGGAAACTACCCAAAGATACGTTAACCAACGAGACCATATGCTCGATGGCCCACAGATGCCTGCGGCTATGGAGGAAGCACCAAGTAGAACTGGGTCTGGACGGCAGAGAGCCAGGACAATGGAAAATCTACGTACACAATCTAGGCAAAGCTCTCGCGAAGTATCTGACAGCCAACAAGATCGCAGAGCAGCCAGTCCAATTCCTAATAGAAGTGTCAGTCCCCGTCCACAGCTCTATGGTGATGACAGGTATCGCAGCAGCTCTCCTCAGCCAATTGCGTATAATCGTTCGGCATCCCCTAATCCTTACACACAATCCCGTCCCGGCACCTCAAATACAAACCGGGGCCAGTACACAGCTTATTCGCAACGTTCCCCCTCACCACTGCCATCTGGGCAAGAGGTTGCCTTGAGTGGTTATAGATCACATTCCCCTGCACCCAGTCACCATAGTAGACATGACAGTTATGGATCTAGAGGAAGAAGCCAGGCGGGTAGTGTTCGAGGCAGCTACGATGGCCAAAGCTCCAGGCACAGCTATTACAATGGCGATAACAGCAGCCAAGTGGGTGTGGTTGCAACTTATCAAGGTGGAGGGGGACAAGTCGTCCGTCCTAGGAGCAAGAGTGTTGTCGATACTAGTAGACAATACAGCCGCGACGGCAGACCAATCCTACATTATGGTAAGTTGCGCAATGACCCGTGCATTATTATAGTTTCACAACAGCTAAGGGTTGACCTCATTTCGAAAAACAGCGAGAGCCATGTACGTTTACCAGGCAGCTATTCCAGAAGAACTTAGCTTTGCCAAGGGAGATATCCTCGCAGTTTTGAGACAGCAGGATGATGGGTGGTGGGAGGCAGAGATAGTAGGCGTTCAGGGAAGACCTGGTCTAGTCCCTAGCAACTATCTTCAAAACTGCTAGTTTGATTCGTCGGTTCTGGGGTTTGTTGCCTTTTTACGGAATGTATTTTCATTCCCAGAGTTTTTTTCCAAGTGAGTTTAAAACTAGCCAAAAGTACGTATAATTTTTCTTTTCTTCTCACTATCAACAGAACGCTCGTTTGGTCTCTCTCTTCTCTCCTCCACTTTAGCGTTTGGATATTTAGCGGTGTGATTCTTTGACTACTTCTCCTGTGCTCCTCCCCCCACTTTTCTCCTACTTTCCCAATCTAAATACCACATCTCGATTTCCTTATGTCATTCCCTTGTCTCATGCTCATGACTTCATATACAACATGTCTTGAATGACTTTTCTACCGAGGATATCATGTAACTTATGCGAAAGCAAGAAGCCTGGCTTCTGAAAATGCAGCCCGTTCACCATTTTTGTATGTAATAACTAAAGCAAACGGTCACTGTGTCCGGCAATGCAGCAATAAAATTATGCAGTTTTCTCTCGTGATGTTGGTTAGAATAGCGACATGTATGACTGTGACCAATTGTTCCTATTTACATTTTGAAACTGGCACCCGTCATTTCTTTTCCTTGGGCTGCCACCCTCTCTGCCAGACTTGCCTTTAGCATTTTAGAATTGTCGCTGCAGAGTTCGTAGATTGTTGAGAGGTTGAAGGCCAGGCCAGTGAAAGAGGTTCCGCTGTCGATTAGAGACTCGAGGACACCCCGGGCCTGCGAGTATCCCATCAGCACGAGATCGAGAATAGTCAAGGGGGAATAATCACCTCCTTCAGGTCCCCCATATACAGTAAACAAACCGCCAAATTATTACTCGCCATATCCCCACCCTCCCCGATTGTTTTCGTATCGGAAATCTCCTTCCACGCAGCGGCAGCCTCCGCCCACTTTGCCTCGCCCATGAGTATCAAGGCGCAGAGAATCCTCTCATGTATATCCTCCCCGCCCACAGCTGGGAGGGCCTGCTTCGCAGCCGCCAGATTCCCGATGCGCACATACAGCAGACATAATACCGCTTTAAGTTCGTGATCATCAGCACTCACTCGGAGTCCTTCTAGGTGTCGAGAGGCGGCCGCCAAGTCACCCATTTCCACCAGCGCGTTGGCGACACGAATTCCCAGGTCGCGGAGACGACCTCTCCAGAGGGCAATCTCTTCAACATTATGTTCTGGGGAGTCAGGTTTCGCTTCGCGCTTCAATATCTCGCTGCGGGCCTCGCGGGCCAGCTCGTAATAGAGCGCTATGCTCCGCCGCCAGTCGCTTACGCCGATGGCCTGCAAGCGGACTGCCAGAACGCGGAGCCCCCAAGGGACCAAGTGCCCACCCCGAGAATCTCGGTAGAAGTTGGAACCCAGGTCCGAGAATACTTTTATTTCCTGTGCTGCGGTGGAGGTGCTTCCTATGAGCATGAGACTGCTCAGTCGGATGTACCAAAGCTTGAATATCTCCTCTGCGGTAAGTGGAGTTGGAGAGGTGGAATTCGTGAGCTGGTTAGCGGCAGTTATGGCTGCTGCACGGAAGTGCCCCGTTGACAGGAGTGTGTGGAGTGAGGTAGATGCTGTGGGCTGGTGAGCTGATGTACGGAAGGCGGCAGGGATGGTGTGCTGGGGGAGCGGGTGAAAGTTCTGGGGGTGGAGGAGGTAGCTGAAGTCTCGGGATATGGTGGGAGGATGCATGTCAAAGAGGCCGGAGGACATTTGTTGTTTAGGGGCGGTAGGAGAAGTGGGTGGGGAGATTGCGGCTGCTGCGGGGGGAGTGGGGGGTGGATGGTCCTTGAATGGGGGGCTCAGATGGTGTTTATCAGCTCTATTGCTAAGAAGTAAAAAGCAGGGGAAGCTTTGTTTGGCTTGCTTGTTTAGCGAGGGGTGGATAGGTAGCTTACTCTCCGAGGTCTAGGGGGCCTTTTGTTCGTCGACGGGGCACGGAAACTATGGAGATTAGGAGCTGTGGCTGGGGAGGAAGGCGGGGACTAACCTCGTCGTTCGTCTGTTGATGAAGTTCTGGTGTGGCCTTTTACAGGTGATGTAGGCGGAAGGGAGGACATCCTCGTTCGGAGTAGAGAATTCGTGGTAAGCTATAGGTGATGTGATACTGGAACTTTTGTGGTGGCCAGTGATGAAGTTGGGTTGGGGCTGTTTCGCCAAGATGGTGATTGAGGAATGCGATAAGATATGATAACACAGGGAGAATGAAAATTGGATTATCAGATGATGCAAGCTCCCGCCATTCATCTCCCAGGGCGCAAACTGAACTTACAAAGGTAAACATTCCTAACATACCGGAACGACACCAGTACAAGAGTGCAAGGGATATCTCGGTAACAAGCTTACTTAGTGTTAATAACTATACTCTTATGATACCAAGTTCGCGGCGTAATTGTGTGCACAGTATATCTTGTGAACAAAATTCTAATAATTTAAATTGGGGCTTCTCCGGGGAGCTTCGGAGGGTTTTCTGTCAGTGACAGACTTTACGCGCGTAGCTCAGGGTCTATCACGAAGCAAACTATCAAGTTGGGCAACCCTAACCCCAGTCGATCTTTACGACGCTTACCCCCACTGTCATCGTCCTCACCTCTTCGCCTCTTTGCTTCTCATTTTCTCCCTTCCCTTCAACTTCCACTTGTGTTTTGCTAGCACAGCCTTTAAGCTCCTACCCCTTTCTAGCTTATCAGCTTTGCTTCCTTTTGTTCATATAGAGAGCGCCTTTTGCGTTCCACCTACCCACTTTCCGCGCATTGCTTTTACTCTCAATCAACCAGACAGATTAGCTAAAGCTGAACTACGGGAACTGAATCGCGGTTGGACTTCTACCAAACAAAAGCCTCACTTTCCAGAGAAACGCGAGGCTAATACTTTCTTCAACGAAAGGAATTCGTGTCTACAGAGATATTTGGAAGATAGACGTTTGTGCATCATGAATTCACCAAGCGAGTCATTTGACGAGGAGGGTGAAATTTTCGAAACAGAAGTAGAGAAGGCACCTCCATCGCTGCCTTCCGTTACTGGCCCCAGGGTTGACCGTCTTTCAAGTAGAAACAGAGGTTCGAGATCCCCCAGCATCAACAATTACCGCGGCGGTAACGGTGACACCTATCCTCCTTTTCGCCATGATCACTTCGACCCTAGAGACTATAGTCGTCGACCTGGGAACGGGGAAAGCATGCGTGGTGAGAAAAGACGACGAAGCCACGAACGGGGCCCCGATCCCCGACAGCATAGGGTCCACTACGAAGCAAACGGTGATGTCAATATAGGGAGGCGCCCTAAGGTTTCATATGCCGATATCGACCGCTCCGAGCCTAGAGATCCTCCCAGATCTTTCGACCATGATGACAGATACTACCGTGATGCTAAACGGTCTCGTACCCGCAGTCGTTCACCCCCACGAGGACCCAGAGGAGATGGGAGAGGTGGTAGACGTGGATATTTTGACGATAGCAGACGTGATGGTGGTAACAGGTTCATTGACAGAGAGAGGGAGCGGGACAGAGGTAGAAACGACAGCCGCAGACATTCCCAGGAGCAATCGGGGAGCGAACAAGGAGATCCCCCAGTTCCGTCTGAATTGTCAAAACGAGATGCTGAATACCGCAACAAACAGTCAAATCAAGGGAATGGGGATAAACAGTCATTTAGTTACCGTACCCCTCAGAATGGGAATAGCGGAAGGTCCGCTCAAACCTGCAAAAGCATTGACTTTTCTCCCAAAGCTGAAATTTTGGGGGATGATAGAAACTCGGCCGCCGGGAAAGCTCCGCTTAAACCACCGCCCGAAGAAATGGAGATTGAGGAGCCGGTTGATGAGGCTAAGCTGATTGAAGAACGGCGTAAGAAGAGGGAGGCAATCAAGGCTAAGTATAGGGGACAAGCTACACCACTTCTTGTATCGGCGTTAGCGATCGTTGGGTCAAACCCTGGCTCACCAGGAATATCAGAGGGGGAGACTACTCCAGGTTAGTTTTGACACTTCACCTCTTGGCTTTGCTGATTGCTTATCTTTTGTAGCTGTGGCCTCCCCTGCGCTTCCTGATTCTTCGCGCGAAGACTCTCCAACCGGTGCTTTCAACATATCCAAGAATGGTGCAACTATAATCAATGCAGGTTCTATGACGATGGCAACTGTGGAAGATGAGGGTCCCTCGGCAGCGGATTACGACCCGACTGTTGATATGCAGGAGGATAACAAACGGCACGAGCAGCGTATCCACGATCATGAGGTACCCTCTAGTGCATGCGGTGTGACCAAAGCCGTTGTGAGAGATGAACAGATACCGGCAAGTTTACCAAAGCAAGAACCGCAGCAGGAATCTGCAAAAAAGGAGGATGATGATGATTTTGACATGTTTGCCGAAGGTGACGATGACGATATGTTTGCGGGGCCGATGCCAAAAGCAAAGAAGGCGGAAAGCCAGACTAACAAGACTCATCCCATTGTTTCTGACGCGAAGCAACTGGATGCTAGTCTATTAGATAACTGGGACGATCCCGATGGGTATTACCGCGTTATACCTGCTGAGCTTCTTGACGGCCGCTACCGAGTACAAACAAATCTTGGTAGAGGAATGTTCTCAGGTGTAGTACGAGCCCTGGATTTGACAACTCAGAAGCTGGTGGCTATCAAGATCATTAGAAATAATGAGACGATGTACGTTCTTTATATCCTTATTCCCCTAGTTTTCCTATTTCTATTTTTACGGTACTAACAGCATTGCAGGAAAAAGGCTGGGTTGAAGGAAATTGATATATTAAAGAAATTGAGCGAAGCAGATCCGGATGATAAAAAGCATTTGGTCAGGCTAGAGAGATGCTTTGAGCACAAGAGCCATCTCTGTATCGTTTTTGAAAACCTAAGGTATTTCCGTTGCACGCTGAGTTCTCTATCTTTACTAACTGGGTTTAGCATTAATCTACGTGAAGTGCTCAAAAGATATGGGCGAAGTGAGGGTATTAGTCTAATGGCAGTTCGTTCATATGCTCAGCAAATGTTTCTCGGGTTATCGCTCTTGCGGAAGTGCAATATACTGCATGCAGATCTAAAGCCGGACAATGTTTTGGTAGGGTTCAATGTGTGCTATCCACGTTATTGTCATGCTAACTTTATTGGCGCTAGGCAAACGAAAGCTGCAATATGCTCAAGATTTGCGATCTTGGATCCGCATCCGATGCTTCTGAAAACGAGATTACTCCTTATCTCGTGAGTAGGTTCTATAGAGCACCTGAAATTAGTAAGTAATCTCCGCTCCCATTACACTTTCCTCGACGCTGATGCTTTCTATAGTTCTAGGTATTCCCTATGACTTTGCTATCGACATGTGGTCCATTGGATGCACTCTCTACGAACTATTCACTGGGAAGATTTTATTCACTGGTCGCACCAATAACCAGATGCTGCGTTCGATCATGGAGTGCCGTGGAAAATTCCCACAAAAGGTGCTTCGTAAGGGAAAATTCACAGGCTTACACTTTGACGATATGCTTAATTTCAGGAGTGTGGAGAATGATAAGATCACCGGAAAGGTAAACGGCAACTCATTTAATGTGTCCTCCCGAACTCTACTAAAATTTCTGCTCGCATAGGACATCACTAAGACACTTACCTTCAACAAGCCTGTCAGGGAACTGAAAACAAGACTCCTAGCCGCAGCATCGCCTGGAATGACGGATGCGGAGTCGAAGGAACTAAATGGATTCATTGATTTGTTGGACCGATGCCTAAACCTTAATCCTGAGCGACGTTGCACTCCAGTCGAAGCGCTCAAACACCCGTTCATACATCGTACAAAGTAGGTTGGGTAGATAGGTGCTATGGGTACTGGGCTTTTTTTTCTTTCTTTTTTTTCTTCCTTTAATTATATCTCCCTTTTATAGTTATTAGAGTTTTGTTACGTAGCCTTGTTAGATCTTTGGCGTATTCTGTATTATTAAGTTCGAATGGAGACGGGGGCTTTATGGCTGTGTGCCTGAGGTTCAGGGTTCCGGGGAGCTATGGGGTGTAGCCGCAGTGGAGATTGAGGGCATAAGGGTTGAAAATTTCTTGCCGGCACAGAATTAGCAGCTATTCGCTTGTCTTCTAGTTTCTCTAAGCCTTGTATGCCAGTTTCATTCACCCTCCCCTGAAGAATATCGAGCCTTAAGTTAGCTCATTCATTTTGTACAACTGTTACTCGCGCTTAAAGTATGTTATGGCACTGTACAGGATATATGCAAGAAACTGAGTGAATATCGGCAGCGATCAGCCGAAGAGACCAGGAGAGCTAGAGAGGCGGCGGCAATCCGTCGCGGGAGAAAGGCGGAGGAGGTGGGGAGGGCTGCTGAGGAAGCAGAAGAGCAGGGTGAAAAGGAGGTGCAAATGGATTGGGCAAGTATTGTGGAAGTGGAATCGGACAGAAATAAATGAACAAAGCTTCTTGTAAAGAGCTTAAAAGAGAAACTGGTGGAGTGATGGTAATGGTGCAACGCTTCTGTAAGTCTCTGAACTCGGGTATTTGTTCAAAGGCTGGTAGGGCCCATAGGCAGCGCCGCAAAGAAGGCCTTCGGGAATCGAACCCGGGGGGTTAGAAGGGGGAGGGGTTGAGTCGGGGCTTCTAAAAATGGGATTGAAG
>Ga0307507_10003991_pt1 | contig 27083 bp, 24 predicted proteins | sample 7_EM_MG_FD_207223 | JGI IMG/M metagenome (GOLD analysis project Ga0307507, IMG submission 207223) | Populus trichocarpa ectomycorrhiza microbial communities from riparian zone in the Pacific Northwest, United States - 7_EM | ecosystem: Host-associated > Plants > Roots > Unclassified | place...
TGATTTGAGAACGTTCAACGCAGTATATTAAGGAATCGGAATACGGGGGGGGAGGGGAGGCTGGCTGTGCGTGCGTATCCTAATACTTGCGCGGCTTTGCCGTAACAAAAAACGCCGTCTGGCGAATTGTGGTGAGGGTTTTCTAACTTCCTCGCCACAATTCGCCAGACGGCGTTTTACACATCGTCAAGTTGTATATGTATGATATATAGAAACAATTGCCTAGAAAATAATGAGTACTAGCTAGTTTACCCGATACACGTAAGATTCAGAACGGGGGGGCAGGCCGACGTTAGAGATAGCAGGGGAAATATGTCAGGGCGCGCGGAAGAGGCAATGTGAAGCTGGCGCCATCATGAGAAGGAAGTGAAGAGAACTGGAGCTAAGGTGTAGACAGGGCGTCAGTACGACGCGACGTCGCGTCAGGAGATAGAGGGCGTTGCAACGAAATTCAGGGCCCTCAGGGCGTAGAGAACGCAGAAGCGACGTCGCTTGCGTCATGGCGCAACGCCGACGGATCTGACGCAAGCTATTTTTTTGCTGATGTTCATAGTCAACATGCACCACCACCGCACTCTCAGTGAGCTGCATCCGCACTCTCCGTGAGCTGCACCCCCCCCCCTCCAGTCTTACTTCACTGATCATGTCCTTGGGCGCTGGCGTCCTTGTTTCTAGGGGTTGTTTGGCTCTATCACCCCCTCTCACCGCTTGTGCTTCACTGTCTCGCTTAGCGTTCCCACGGTCAGCAACACCGTCTCGCTCATTATACCGACGGCCGGGACTACAGTTCGAAGTAGGAGAAAACCTTTCAAGGGGCTATGGTTGATTTCTCTGTTCTGTTCATTACCGTTAGAGGCTGCCTAGTCAGACACGCACACAGTTCACGATAGTTTCCACAGTTCTTGGGTCTATCGCTCTTCCCCCCCCTTCAGCTCTCGTCCCGTTGCTTGGTTAGAGCTACAGTCCATTAACTCGGCTGGCACCCTACTGCCTTCGCCGCCCTAGCGATTGCCACGGTCACGCCCCTCGGTTACACTCAGTCGTCGTATTGCACTGCCTCGGTAGCGGATGTTAACGCCCTGGGCTCTCGCGTAATGTTTTGCACCGCCACAATGGTTTTGGTGGCCCCCGCACCCCCTTTGTTCTTCTTTTCTTGTCGGTTACTTAAGGTCTCACAAATGGTTTTTCAATTATTTACTCTGTTGGCATCTACGGCAAGGGTTTTCCTGTTGATTCCTCCCCATGTATTTATTTGTATTTTTCTTTTCGACCGCTCAGTTGGAGGGGGATTGCTTATTTTGCGTGGCTGGTGTGCGGTTTGTCTCGTACCAGAGAGACTTGTGTTGATGGCTTTTTCCCTGGTGCCCGGTTAGAGAAAAATAGGGGATGGGGTTTTTTCTTTACCATAGCTGGCGCTGCACGTAGTCTTTGTTCCCAGTAGTTGAGTAATACAAAGTACATGATATAAAAATAAAAAAAAAAGGCATTGGATTTGGTACACCAACCATCTCTTCTACACACCCGGCGATTGAAATCTCAACACCAAGGGAATTCATCGTCAACATCCACCACCCCCGGACTCCGGGTGAGCTGCACCCCCCCCTCCTGCCTTACTTCCCTTATCATGTCCATGGGCCCTGACGTCCTTGTTTCTAGGGGTCGTTTGGCTCTACTCCCTCCTTTCTCGGCACTTGCTTCGCAGTCTCGCCCAGCATTTGCACAGTCGGCAACCCCTCTCTTTGGTCAATGGGTCGGTCGCAGTCTCGGGTTATCGTCGAAGTAGTGGCCCCAGTCACTCAGCTTCCTGGTATTGCACTATCTCCTTGGATCACTGTTCGGTACGGTTGGCATTGTCGAAAAGTCGTGATCTCGTTTCGGTCCTCCCTCCATCCTACTTCTACTTGATTGGGCACACCCCTCCCTCACTTGGTCTTCGTCCCGTGGCTCGGTTACAGCCAACACCCCCCACCCAGCTGGTTCGCTTTGGCGTCCGGCCACCATTCACTTCGCCTCCTAGGACTCGTGGATTCCCTTGGCCTAACCCGCCACAAGTTCTATGATCAGCCTCGCGATCTGGTCTATATGGCCCTGGTACTATTACCCTCGAGTATGGTTGTGTTTGACGATGTTTGCAGTTGGGGATTGTTAAAGGGCTTCGTGGCGGATGGGCTTTCTCTGGTGCTTCTTCTACCGATTTGGGCTTTTTTGGTTTTCCTCACTGTTGGGTTTTTTATTGGCTTTTTGGTAGATGCTTTCTTTTGGCCACAAGTTTCATGTACATTTTGTTGGAGTTTTCTGCGCCCGGGCGCTTTGTCCGGGTTTTAGACCAGGGGCTTTTCCCACGGTTTCCACCGCCTTGACAATGGGTTGGACTGGGTGGAAGTTTGTTCCGGCCATAACCATCGCGGTTACATGCTATTTTTGTACTTATTGCTTCAGCCTTCGGCCTCAGCTAGAAACACAATTTAAAATAGGAAAAAAATAAAACCAAATAAAACCACAGGCATGAGATTTGGTACACACGAACCATCTCCTCTACACACCTGGCGATTGAAATCTCAACACCATGAGAATTCATCGTCAATATCCACCACCCCCACACTCCCAGTTAGCTGCACCCGCACCCTCCGTGAGCTGCACCCCCCCCCTCCCGCATTACTTCCCTCATCATGTTTTTGGGCCCTGGTGTCCTTGTTTCTAGGGGTCGTTTGGCTCTATCTCCCCCCTTTTTTCGCTTGCGCTTCACTGCCTGGCTTACTGTTCGCACTGTCAGCAACACCCGCTTGCCCTAGTTACAGACGGCTGGGAGTACAGTTTGCAGTAGGAGAAAACCTTTCAACAGGCTACGTTCGATTTCTCTGTTCTCTTCACTCCCTTTCGAGGCTGCCTCGTCAGACACGCACACGGTTAACGATAGTTTCCACGGTTATTGAGTCTACCCCTCCTCTCCCCCCGCAAGGTTTTGTCCCCTTGGTCGGTTACTGCTACAGTCCATTCACTCGGCTGGTACCCTACTGCCTTCGCCACCCTAGGGACTGCCATGGTCGTGCCCCTTGGTTACGCTCAGTGGTCGTATTGCACTGCCTCGGTTGCGGATGTTAACACCTTGGGTTCTCGAGTAATGTTTATGCAATGCCATATTGGTTTTGTTTTGCAACACCACATTGTTTTAGTGGCCCCTGCACCCCCTTTGTTCTTCTTTTATTCTCCGTTACTTAGGGTTTCGAAAGTGGTTTATCAATTCGTTCACTTTGTTGGTGTCTACGGCAAGGGCTTTCCTGTTGATTCCTCCCCATGTATTTATTTGATGTTTCTTATTCCGCCCTCCTAGTTGGAGTTTGATTTCTTATTTTGCGTGGCTGGTCTGTGGTTGGTCTCGTACCAGAGAGACTTGGCTTGATTGTTTTTTCCCTGGCGCCGGGGTGCATAAAAAGCGGGAATGGGGTTTTTTCTTTGCCATAGCTAGTGCTCCAACCGGTCTTTGTTCCCCGTAGTTGATAATACAAAGCACTTGAATAATAATAAAAAAAGAAACAAAAAGGCATGGGATTTGGCACGAACCATCTCCACCACATCTCCAGTGATTGTATTCTCAACACCATGATTTCTCTCTAAAGATAGGTTTTCCTCTTCTCCTCTTTGATGGCCATGTTGCCTAGAGGAGTGATGCTTGCACCCCCATCTTTTCCTGCTGATTCCCTTCTGATCGCTTTGGCTCTGGTCAGCCTTTGTCTAGGGGCGTCACGGTGACGCTCTGCTCGTTCTTCCCCCAACGTGGTTTGCGTCCCTTGCTTACCACTTTGCACAGTCATGAAACCCCTTCCCTCATCAATGGGTCAGTTACAGTCTCTTGTTATCAGCGAAGTAGTGGCCCTGGTGGCTCTGCCCTCTGGTATTGCACTATCTCCTGAGGACACTGTTCGGTACGGTCGGCATCGTCGAAAAGCTGTGATCTGGCTTGGGTCGCCTTCCTTCATACTTCTAGTGTTGGGTCTACCCCTCCTTCCTCTTCTCCCGAGTTTCGCCCTGGGGCTCAGTTACAGCCAACCCTCTTTTTATGAGGCACCGCCTGCCACGCCCTCCTCTGGGTCCCGGCTCCATTCTGATCGGCTGGCCTCCTCTGCTGTAGCTGTGTGCGCAGTCGCTGGAGTTGGCTGTAGGGGTTTCAGACCTGCCACCTCTGCCCCTGACAGGGCATGGAGCTTCACTGGCCGTTGTTCCGGTAGACCTACAGTTTCTTCTTCCTTCCTGCAACACCTTAAGGTAACGAGGTTATGGATCTCCCACTGGGGATACTGCTAGCCTCTGGAGGTTTTATTCAGGCGTCGGCGAGGCCTCCCATTCTGGGAATGACAGAAAGAAGTTCTCTACGAGTTTGGTATCGGTGGTTCTTTGCTAGCTAGGCTTGATGTTTCTTTGTCTTCTCTTTTGGTCACTCTCGGGTTGGGGTTTTTTCTTACGGGTTGTACCTCTGTGGAGGTTTTTGGTTCGTTGTTTTCAGGCTTGGGGTTTCTTCTGTAGTTGTTACCCATAGTACCGATGTGATTTCTCTCCATATTTTTCCAGGGGTTACGCGTGGGCAGTGTCAGAGGGCTTTAGCAGGGGGGACTTCGAGATGGACTATAGTAAGAGGCTTTCGGCTACATCCAGAGGGGTGACCGGCCCTTTGTATTTTCCGTGGACAAAATTAACCAATTATTCTGCGTAGGTGTGGCAACCCATTGCCTCCCCCCAACTTTGCACAACATACCCCCCAACAAAAATCATTACCACTCAACTCATACCTCATAATATCTTTTTTTCTTTTTTCATTCTAAGCAATAATGTCTCTTATTCTTCATAGTGATCACCAAAAACCTATTTCTTCTAAGTACCTGAGTGAATGGATAAGAGGGAAAGTGTGTGATATATATGAAAATGGCATCTCCTTAAGAGACATTTCCTGCCAACTTAATATTCTTCTTACTACTATTCATGATATACTAGCCAGAGGATATCAAGAAGAAGAAAAGAAGGGGAGTAGAGGAAGATATCCTGACAGTTTTAAGGCTCAGGATAAAGTTATTGTTGAGAAACACCTCAAAAATTGCTATAACAGCTATTAAGAGATTGTTAAGAAAATTGCATCAGATATCTTTAGATAGAATATATAGTGCAGGCAACTAGAAAAGAATCTCAAAAATTAGATAATACAGAAGAAGGTTCATCTTAATTGAATCCTGGTTAAGGAGAGATTTAAATAGGTATTTACTCTCAGGTTTTGGATAAAGAAGATATGGAGTAAGAAGGCAAAAACAGCATGGAATTATACGATTATAAATTCCTACCAATTCATCAGATCTCATTCGAATTGAGAATATCTGGTCTCTGATTAAAGATGAGCTTTCTAAACACTATTTTAATCTCCATCTCATAAAGAGCCCTGAGAATGTTGTTAAAAAGGGAATTGAGAAGGTAATTACTCATTATTGAAAGCTTCTTGATTTAAAGCTTTTTGATACTCTGGCAGGGTCTATGGTAGAGGGGATAGCAGCAATTATGAAAGCTAATGGATTATATACTAGGTGCTAATTACGACTATCTATTTAGATTATTTTTTATTTGTTGTATTGGTTGATATTAGGGTGGTTGAATATATGGAGATGGTCATCACTGGGCAAATTGTGTGTTTGTTGTTGTAGTTGTGATCGGTTAATTTTGTCCCCATAAAATATCTAGTTGGTTTCTTAGCTTAAGAAACAAGTTTCAAAAAAAAAAGGTCAGAGGATTTGGGTTCTTCACGGAACCATCTAAGTTATTTCATGAACTATACTTTCAATACAAAATACTTTATCTATCACACTTTCAGGAACAAAGACATGACTCTCTTATACGAGCCTAACCATCAATACAGCTAGATAGGAGTCAGAAGTACTCAGCTATTGCAGTAGCCATCAGGCAGACAGAAGTGATGCTTAGCGACCTATCAGTTACCTGCTGCAAGTATTGCCCGGTGAAGAGAGAATTGTAACATTTGGTTGTGGCAACCCAGCAGCACCTAACAAACAGGCAAAACCGAGACCAATAAGGAAGAAAACAACGACCCCTTAGCACAAAATCTAGACCATTCATCCCTAGAAGAAGGATTGGAACGGGCCTTAACAAAAGAGAGGACACCAAGCCCAACAATACCAGAACCAACATCACCCGCTGGATCAAAGAAACAGAGGAACAACGAAGGACCTGGCGAAACACCATGGGGACTACAACATAACGAGGAGAGGAGACAGCCTCCAATACTACACCGGACTTGAACCATGAACAGCGGAGACAAATTGTCACAGCATCAGCAAAATGTAAGAACCAGTCGTGGTCCACCAAGGAAGGTTATGGTCCCCCTGGTCCTCCTGGTCCACCCTGATCCACCCTGGTCCACATTTTCAGGAAAATTTCAAAAAGGGTGGATCAGAAAGGATCAGAGTGGATCAGGGGGACCACGGGGACCACAACCCCCCTTGGTGGACCAGGAGCGTTCAGGACCACCGAGGACCACCGAGGACATTTTCCCGATGAGCCCAAAGTGGCGAAACCAGAAGGCCCAAAGTCAAGGAACCCGAAGTACATCGAGGAGAGTGACGAAACTTCCGAGGCTGGCTACTCTAGCTTATAGTATAATACAGACCAGTAGGATGGCAGAACAGCCACGATGAGGAAAAAATCTTATATGAAACAAGTCTCTTAAGGGACGACGCGGAAACCTGAATCACACAATAGAAGAATGAATCACCCCAACTTGGGACACCTGGGCAGGAGTCAAACCACAACTGCAAAGACAATTTGGCGTAATTGATGGAGAGGGAGAAGCAAGTATAAAACTCGAAAATGTGAAACGAGGCAAACAGTCGGTCACGGAGTACTGGAACAACTTCTGCCTGGTGGCTGTTTGGCACAGAGCACCCAGAAGGATAAGGGGGTCAAGTTACCCTATCTCCCGGCACGAAGCTCTAAAAAAAAGTTTACGACACCCCCCTCCAGCCCCGAGGTTGGGACAATAGGTCACCATTGATTGTCTGGGAAGTTGCGTCCCCTCAGCAAAGACATGAGTAAAGAAGACCCTGTTTGCACCACCGTATAGGTCGCGGCCGTCTGTCCGACCGATTCCTGTTCGCAGGATATAGGAGAGGAGACCGCAGAGCACTGGATGCAGTTCAAGGCATCTCGATGGGACAACATCGCACAGAGTTACAATCACCACAAGATTGGGTATCGAAAGGTGGATACAAACTCACGGGACGTATCTACCTTAGTTAGGCTTCCTCAGTCTGGAAGGCCGCCCAGTAACCAGTAGGAATGGAGTATGCTCGGAAACGGAGTCGAGGAACTCCCTATGGGATTGTTGGTAAGAGACCCATAACTAGAGTCGTAACCATGGGTTCGATCGACAGGAAACAGTCGTGTAATGCCGGTGAAGACAAGGGAATACCTCCTGTAGCTCATGTCAAGACAGAGCCAATTATATGAAGACTGGCCATCTTCTATCCCAGCGTATAATTGGCTGACATGTGAATACATGGAGATTATTTGTAAATCTATATAGCAACTGATACATGTTCGTATAGCCAGCTAGGTGGACGGGCGCTACACCCTCCCCATGAGAGAGGCATACGTGGCAATAAGTTGCGCAAACGAGAGTAGAAAGATAACGGATGTTCAAGGTCAAGTCGGGCTCCCACTTCCAACAAGTTGAGGTAGGTGAAAGAAAGATACTTAGTTATTGGGAGAGATTATGTAGCCCGCGAACACCCAGACGCGGAATATAAATATCGAGGTGTCTTTGTAGCTGCTATCAACCATCAAGCAACGGAGAAGAGACCTTAACAATATATACACGTTAACAAACACCTATCCCTTTATCGCTTTATAATTCCAATTTGACGTTCGTCTCCCTATACGTATTCTCTGAATTACCAACGACCGGGCTTAGTATATTCGCTTGTTCTTAGAATATAACTACCCCCATAATAGTATATTGTTATCTCTACGTTACGGATATACACAAGCGATATCGAGTACGAATACGAATCGCAATATTATCAACTCTTTGAACCTCACCCCGACATACCTTACAAATAATCCAACTTATTCTATCAAAAAAAAAAGGATAAAAAATACTTGCCTACTTGACAAATGTCGAGGTCTAACCCTGAGGGAGCAGGACCAGATCACATGGAGACAGATGAACTCGCCCAGTCCCAAGCTCCGATAGTGACATCGCAAGACACAAGGATCGCTAGATCCACCGATACTACAATATCTCCTGCTCTGCCACCCTGGCTCTTCTATCGGACAGCGATGAGACGGTCCCAATCTCAACAGTCTCAAGCACCAGCAGAACCCCTATTATCTCCTGAAATGACGAGACGACTTGACAGTATCGACCGAGGTCTACACCTATACGAGGACAATCTAGCCCATAGTATCGACTCGGAACACTTAGCATTCCAATCCCTCCCAACCCCAATCCAACATTTACTACTGGAACTGGGCAAAGTTAAAAAAGAAATTATGACAAAGGCCAGATACATAGGAACAGAGGTAGAACAAATAGACGCTAGCATGGTACAGGTGGAAGCGGCAATACAGGGGCTCCAGGAAGCACTCAAAAGAGTTAGTGGTAGGCTGGATATAGAATTCAACCGTCAGACCCAGCAAGGGCAGGTGTCATCAGACCACCACCAAATCATACAAGCGGAAGGAGTGGCGGAAATGGGCAGGGACGAACAGTTGAGACAGGTACTGCTAGACATAAAAGCCCAAAATCAACACGAACTACAGAACCACGAGAGGATACTCAACGCAATGATGGCCGAATTAGAAGCAAATAGAGAGGGCAGAGAAAGGCAGGAAAGTCAGATAGCTGAGTTGACAGAGGCGGTTACTTCCTTGATAGACCAAGTGAAAGACAAGCACACAAACCCGACCCCGGAACGAAGTGCTGGGTCAACAGGCGGAGGAGGTGGTGGACGACCACCCCCCACAATGACCGGGGCTGCCGGAGAGCCCTGTGATCGTGGAGATAGTGAAGGAAAAGGAAGTGACGATGAGAGACGAGGAAGGCGGGATAAGAGACCCGACAAACGAAATAAAAAGCCTGCAGAAAAATAAAAAACTGATGAAACAAAGATAAGGAGAAGCTACAGAGGACGATATACAGTTCTCCAGAGCCTTAGCGCAAGCCATAGGAGAAACCACGAAACATCATGCTCAACCCCCATCAGAACACGAACATGCCAAACACCAAGATATCCGGCTCTGGCTAACTAGCTGCAAGGATTTTTTCGATCGAAACCCATACCAGTGGCCGGACGAGGTGGACCGTATTAAATATGCCTTGTCCAAACCAAAAGTATTACAAGTAGCATCCTTTGCTATGACCTACCGGAATCAAATAACCAGTGAATTAGGCCATAGATGACAGGAACGTTACGAAGTATGGGACGTCTTGGGGAGCAAGCTATACGACGCAAGGGTCACACTCATGAAGAAGAAAAGGGGTTACGACATATGTTGAAATTCTGATATATGAATCACATTAACCAAGTTCTACTAGAATTCGAGAATTGGAATGTTAAAGCAAAGGTCAGTGGAATTGTGTTCCGAAAATTCATTAGAGACCCAATACGGGATGAAGCTGTACGACGAATGGCAATGCATCAAGAATATGCTGACGACAGAGATTGGATAGAAGCTCTGCGACAAGCAGGCCGAGATGAGGAAGATTTCAAGGAAGGAAAAAGGCTTAAGGAAAATAATTTCCGGGGGTCAAATTCAAGTGGGAAAAGGAAACGTGAGAAGCCAACAAGGTCGAAGACAACGAAAACATCTAAGTATACCGCTAAAGAAAAAAGGGTATATCAGGCGAAGAAAAAGGAGGAGATGTTGGAGAAAGGAAAGGCGGGGCCCCAGGAGAAAATTATCCATAGGATTTGGGCCGACACACACCCCAGTATCGACCAGAAAATAGGCGACGAACGAAAAGGTAAGTGGCAATGCACAAGATGTACCCTATCAAAGGACGGATGAAAGCACTGTCAAAATGAAATTCGAGTCAACACCATCCACAGGAAGTCATTCAAGATACCGGGAGGGAGATTGAACCACCCAAAGCCTACAAAGCTAAGGGTAGCCGCCCTGGCTAAGGATAGCCTTGGCGAAACCTTGCGACAAGCGAGCGGAGGCCACTAGCATGGACCTTTATGGAAGATTAGGAGCTATAACGCTCACTAGCACCACTGGCCACAGCATGTGGGTAGTCCGGCCATCAAACCGGGAATCGAAACAGTTTGAAGTGAACCCTTCAGCTCATACCCTTTGAGTGCATCGATCCCAAAAGCATGATAAGTTCTGAGTGGGAAATTGCTAGCACCTGGCTGTTGTATGGCAAAGAGGTTTAGAAAGCTATACTCCAGATAAAATCGAGATAGCAGCAAAGGAACCCACCTTGAGTAACACAACCTAAAAATGGCTCCACTTGTTGGTGGGACCAATAGGACTAACAACGGTTTGTAGAAAACCTAAGAGGACCCAAAGACAGCAAGAAAGGAGCAAAGTACGGAACTCAAGCCCTAGGTGATGAGTGAGAAACAGGCATCAGACGAGAGTGAGACTAGCGTAATTGTCGCCAGAGGCAGGTCTTAAAGTCCACCATCGAACACGATTACAAGGATAGCGTCTCACGAGGAAAATAACCAACGAGTGCTACGGGTCGCACTATATGATCACAAGACACCCCATCTAGTTGTCACGTCGGACGAAGGGCGCGACTTCAAGACTTCTCTCATACGAGTTCAAGTTGGGCACGTTCACTGCACACACAGAACCACTACCCACCTCATGAAGAAATTGTAGCTCGGGCTCAAGGAATTAGCTGATAGGTACGTAGACTCCTCGAAATTATGAATAAGTGTGAATAAGTTGGTCAGAACCGCAGGCGCATCCCAGCCGCATAACACGAATCATGAGACGAACTACCCCTGGTATATGGGAATCACTCGGTAGGGAATAAAGACCGCTAGTAGTCGGCTGCTCCATATACAAACAAACCGGATTTTATCTTCATGAAAAATCCTGCCCTCAAATTTCCCAACTATCGTCACCCTATTTTGTGTTTTCAAAAATATATGGTTAGCGGTTAGACACTTTGTCTGAGGAGGCCTCAAGAGCAGAAACTGCGCAGGCGCGGTAACAAACCCCAAAGTTACCAGAATGAAAAGAGTTTATGAGACACGAGGCACAGTCCTCAAGCGAACAAAACACAAACCAAGTCCACAACACTACAAGTGCCCGGAGGGCAATTCCTTCCTTGTCATATTAGACAAACGGCACAAAATTAAAGTCTTACTAGACTCTGGCTCAAACATATTCCTCCTACACCAAAACACTGCACCCACCCTCAAACTACCTTATGAAATAAGAGAAAACCGGCTTAAAATAACCCCATTCAATGGCGAAGTATCCTCCACCGAAGGAAAATCCTACTCACATCCGATTCAACTCGAGATCGGTACCAAAGGCGATACAACTATGGTCTCCTTCGAGATTGCGGACGCTGGCAAACATGATATAATGATACCGTTCGGGTGGTGGCCCCACGAACATCCGATAAAAGATATCGAAACTCCTCAAAAATGGTCTTCCGAGCACACCAAATGTATAGAACTTGTACAAGATGAAGGTATCACTGACATGTTTGAATGGGACGAGACGGTGGCTTTCGATGAGGAAGCAGGAATGAGAGGGAGGATTCGATCCATAAGACGAGAGGAGGTACAACTGGAAGGATTAGCAAAGCCGTATTCGCAGTACAAGGAATTGTTAGAGAAGGAAAAACCAGAAATGCTGGCTCCGAGGCGAGCATTCGACCATGGGATCGCCCTCAAAGACGGAGCCACTCCACCATAGGGACCGCTATACACAATGGCGGCATACCAACCAGAAGAATTGAATAAACATCTTCACAAAATGTTAGCCGAAGGGGAAATAGTTCATAGCAAATCTCCAGCAGGCTCACCAATCCTGTTTGTCCCAAAACCTGACGGAAGACTACCATTATGCCTGGACTACCGCCAAGTAAATAAGTTAACTATACACCACAAATACCCTTTACTACTCATGACCCAACTCAGGGAAAGAGTAGCCGGTGTGACCAGATTCACCAAGCTAGATCTAAAAGAGGGTTACTATTTGATTCACATCAAAAAAGAAGATGAATGGAAAACGGCTTTTCGCACCCGATATGGACATTACAAGTACAAACAGATCCTATTTGGTTTGGGCAATGCACGCGCGACGTTCCAAGCCATGATAAACACTATCCTACGAGAATATCTAGATCACGGAGTCGTAGTATATTTGGATGATATCGTAATTTACTCAAGGAGTATGGAAGAACACGATGCTCTAGTCAAACAAGTACTAGCCAGGCTTGAGCGTCTTGACCTGGCAGTGTAGATAAAGAAATTTGTATTTCATGTTGACACGGTTGAATTCCTGGGATATATCGTAGGAAAAAGCGGTGTTACTATGAGCAAAAAGAAAGTTGAGAGCATCCTCAATTGCGAGGCCCCACGGTCGGTAAAAGATTTCCAAATCTTCATTGGTTTTGCGAACTTCTATCAACGAGTCATAGTTAACTTCTCAAAAGGCTGCAAACCAATCAGCAACAGGTTAAAAACGAAAGGAGGAAAACACTTATGGTATTGGGGAGGAGCACAGGATAGAGCTTTCGAAGAGTTTAACAAAGAATTTACATCGGCCCCTGTCCTAGCACATTTTATCCGGACCGAAAGACCCTAATTGGGACTGACACTCGCGATTTTGCCTTAAACTGTATCCTTTCCCAATACTTGGGAAAGGGACTACACCCAATAGCATTCCACTCACGAAAGCTAAACGATGCCAAAGGATATTACGAAATTCACGATAAAGATCCCCTGGCAATCTTGGAGGCATTCCGTGAATGGAAACACTACCTGTTTGGAGCAGACGACCCGGCACCCGGGTACAGCGACCACCAGTACCTCAAAGACTTCATCACCACTAAAGTATGGAACCCCCGACAGATGCAGTGGGACCAATTGCTAGCCAATTTGAATTTTAAAATTGTTTACTGCCCCGGAAGCAGAGAGGAGAAGCCTGATGCATTAAGCCGGCGGCCAGAGTACCGCCTTGAGGAGGGAGCGGCCCATCGCGAACAGACAATTTTGAAACCAGAATGTTTTGAAATTTGACTTTGGCACAGAAAGGACCGAATTCAGGTCAGCCTTGTGGAAGGAAAAAAGGAAACAACAAACCGGCTCAGAATAAAAAGACTGCCAAAAAAGTGCGATAATCCCAACAAAAGGTTCCAGGATGGCAGCAGGACAGGACATTGATGCCTTAAAGGATGGCACCATACCAGCCCAAAAACTGATGTTAGTGGATACCGGAATTGCAATAGGACTGCCCAGAAAAACATATGGCAGGCTGGCGGCAAGAAGTGGCATGGCAAGCAAGCATGGAATAGCAGCGGGCGGCGGTGTTATAGACGCGGATTACAATGGCGAGATAAAAGTGATATAATGGAACCATTGGAATACCAGTTACGAATTCACGGCAGGCGATGGTATCGTACAACTAATCGTGGAAAAAATACAAACACACGATGCCATGGAAATCAATAATCTGGAAGACACAGAAAGGGCAACTCCGGGATTCGGCTCAAGCGACATCGCTTCCAAACGGCTAATTATGTGTGAAGAACATAAAGTAAAAATGTGTTTCCTAAATCCACACCCACAGGACAATTCATACTTTGACGAAGACGATATTCACACACGCACTAGCCTATGAGGCGAGACAATGCTGTCTAGTGCCATGATGGCAGCAATAGAAATGCAGACTATGGACGACTCATTTCTGGACAGAAAAAGAGCGGCAGGCAAAGAGCATGATACCTCGATGGCACGAAAAGAGGGGCAAGGACGAGTAAAAGAAAAACAGGAAATACTACCGGAGCACTGTGAGCTGGAACATGGATTGCTCTATTTCAACAATAGACTATTCATTCCATCAAAGAAAGAACTCTTGACGGAAATAGCGAAAGGATGCCACGACTCCACGATCGCCGGACATTCCGGACGGGAAAAGACATTCGGGTTGGTCAGGAGAGACTTCAACAGGGAATAACTCCCCGAATGGATCAAGAACTATGTCTGATCGGGCAACGAGTGTCAACATAACAAATCTTCAGGATACTCGAAATATGGCTCACTCCAACCACTGGTAGTACGCTACGCAGCATGGAGGTCTATCTCAGTGGATGGGAGTACCCAGTTACCCGAGTCCCATGGAGAAACCCGGATCATGGTAGTAATGGATCGTTTTCGACAAATGGCACATTTTATTGGCTGAGCGACAAATGCGACCGCAAAAGACGTTGGGGAAACCTTCCTTAAAGAAGTCTGGAAACTTAATAGAGTCCCTTCTGAAATGGTGTCAGACATGGAGGCAAAGTCTTTGGGCGAATTTTGGGAATCGTTGTGCAAAGCATTAGGAATTAAAAGCGAAATGTCGACGGCATATCACCCACAAACGGAGGGACCAACCAAAAGAACGAACCAAGTGCTGGAAGGGTACCTTCAAAACTTCGTCAATTATGCCCAAGACAACTGGTATTCGGTACTACCATTAGCCGAATTTGCCTACAATAATTCTAAAGCAAGTACATACAAACTAACCTCCTTTTTCGCCAACTGGGGGTTCCATCCTCAGAGGGAATGCACGAAGGGAAGAGAGGCTCAAAGCCCAGGGGCCACAATATATACGCACTTGATGAAAACAGTGTAGGAAAGGGTGAGGACCAATCTAGAGCAAACAAGAGAGGCCATGAAGAGTTACTACGACCGGCGAGCGACAACACAGCCCGAGATCGAGATAGGTGACTTGGTCATGTCAAATGCAAAAAAGATTCAGAGCAAACTAGCAACAAGAAAGTTCACCCCACGATTGTACGGTCCCTTTAAAGTATTGGAAAAAGGAGGGAATAGGGTGTTCAACCTCGATATCCCGGCTTGCTGTCAATTCCATCCAGTATTTGACGTCTTCCTTCTCGAACCCTATAAAGTTTCTAACCGACCCAATCGGGAACAACCCCTACAAGAACCAGAAGACGTCGAAGGTGACCTGGAATGCGAGATTGAAAGAATTGTTAAAAGTGAGAGAATCATCTACACGAGAAAAGTCAGAAGGGTAAACAATGAGTTCGAGGAACTCCAATACTTTGTAAAATGGGCAGAATGCTCAGAGGATGAAAATAGAGGGGAACCACCGGAGGGGTTGGCAAACGCCAGGGAAGAGCGGAAAATATTCCATAGGGAAAAACCCGAAATGCAGGGTCCGAACTTGGCTGCGTAGTATGTGATGGGTTTTTCACAAGTGGACAAGTAAACCCTTCTGGTTTTTACCCCTACCATAGGGGGCTGATAAAGGATCTAGAATGTATTATAGCTAGACAAAAGTATTTGGGAGGAAACTTGACAAGAGGGAGCTCGGGTTAGGCACAGAGCTCCCAGAAGAATAAGGGGGTCAGGTTACCCTACAGCTGAGCACGAACCTCTAAACAATACTTAACAACACCCCCCTCCAGCCGGACGTTTGGACAATAGGTCACAATAGGTCATCTGGGAAGTGGCGTCCCCTCACCAAAGACATGAGTAAAGAAGACCCTACTTGCAACACTATATACGTCGCGGCCGTCGGTCCGACCAATTCCTGTTCGCCGGATATATGGGAGGAGACCTCAGAGCACTGGATACAGGTGAAAGCATCTCAATCGGACAACATCGCACAGAGTTACAACCACTAGACGATGGGGTATAGAAAAGGGGATACGAACTAACAGGGCTTATCTACCTTTGGTAGTCTTCGTGGGTCTGGAAAACCGCCCAGTAACCAGTAGGAATGCAGTATGCCCGGAAACGGAGTCGGGGAACTCCCAAAGGGATTGTTGGTAAGAGACCAATAACTATGGTCGGTAACCAATGGTTCGATCGAAAGGAAAGAGTCGTGTAATGCCGGTGAGGACAAGGGAATACCTCCTGCAGCCCATGTTAAGATGGAGCCAACAATATGAAGACTGGCCATGATCTATGCGAGCTGTGAGGCACAGAGGTCCCAGAAGGAGAAGGGGGTCAAGTGACCCTACCTTCGCGCATGAACCTCTGAAAAAGAGTTAGCAACACCCCCCTCCAGGCGCGACGTTGGGACAGTAGGTGGCCATACGGCACCTGGGAAAGTTGTGTCCCCTCACCAAGGACATCAGTCAAGAAGAGCCGACTTGCAACACCATATCCGTCACGGCTCTCCGTCCGACAGGTGCCTGTTCGCAGGATATATGAGAGAAGACCTAAGAGCACCTGATGCAAGTGAAGGCATCTCAATCGGACGACATCGCACAGAGTTACAACCACTACGAGATTGGGTATCGAAAGGTGGCTAGAAACTCACGGGACGTGTCTACCTTAGTTAGGCTTGCTCGGTCCGGAACGACGCCCAGTAACCAGTAGGAATGCACAATGCTCGGAAAGGGAGTCGGGGAACTCCCAAAGGGATTGTTGGCCCAAGAACGACAACTATAGTCGTAACCATTGGTTCGATCGATAGAAAAGAGTCGTGTAATGCCGGTTAGGACAAGTGGATGCTTCCTGCAGGCAAGGTCTAAAAGGAGCCAACAAGATGAGGATTGGGCATCTTCTATCCCAGCGAATAATTTTCTGACATGCAAACACATGGACATTATTCGTAAATCTATTTAGCAACCAATACATGTTCGTATAGCCATCTAGGTGGATGGGCACTACACCCTCCCCATGAGAGAGGCATACGTGGCAATAAGTTGCGCACCCCAGCGTAGAAAGAAGACGGATGTTCAGGGTCAACTCCGGCTCCCACTTCAAAGAAGTCGAGCCAGGATAACCAAAGATACTTAGTTAGAGGAAGAGATTATGTAGCCCACGAACACCCACACGCAGAATAAAAATATCGAGGTGTCTTCGTAGCTGCTATCATCATCAAGCAGGGGGGAAGAGACCTTCACCATATATACACGTTAAACAAATATTTATCGTTTAACCTACCTTATCATTTGATCTGAACTTTTGTCTCCCTAGACGTATTCTCCGAATCACAAACCATCAGGCCTAGGTATATTCGCTTGTTCTTAGAATATGACTACCCCTATTATAGTATATTGTTACCTCTACATTACTAAGCCACATGAGCGATATCAATCACAGATACGAATTGCAACTCAATTAAAGAACTAATTTTCACCAGAAGGATAAGAAACACTTTCCTACTTCAACAGGTCGAAGTCTAACCCCGAGGGAGCAGGACCAGATCCCATCGAGACAGATGAACTCTCCCAGTCCCAAGTTCGAACGGTGATATCGCAAGACCCAAGGCTCGCTTGATCCACCGACACTAGAATATCGCCCGGTCTGCGACCCAGGCCCTTCCAGCGAGCCGCGATGAGACGGTCCCTGTCACAACAGTCTCAGACACCAGCAGAACCAATATTAGCGCCGTAGATGTCCAGACGGCTTCACCGCATCAAACGAAGTCTACACCTTGACGAGGCCAATCTAGCCAAGAGCATCGATCAGGAACACATAGTGCTCCAGTCCCTTCCACCCTAAATGCAACATTTGGTACGACGACTACGCAAAGTCAAACGAGACATAATAAGGTGCACCAGATACATTGGGACAGAGCTGGAATAAATAGACACCAGCATGGTACAGGTGAAAGCAGCGACAATAGGGCTGCAAGACGCGGTCAAACGGGTCAGTGGAAGGATCGACGGACAAGATAACCGTCAAATCCGACACGAACAGGTTACATCACAACTCCACCAAACTCTACAAGCAGAAGGAGGGGTGGCAATGGGCAGGGATGAACAGTTAGGACAACAGCTCCTGGACAGGAAAGCCCAACATCAACGAGAGCTACAGAACCATGAAAGAATACTCAACGCTATGATGGCCGAGTTGGAGGCACACAAAGAAGCCAGAGAGAGACACGAAAGACACATAGCGGAGTTAACTGCAGCGGTGACCTCCTTGATGGGCCAAGCAAAAGGCAAGCTTTCGAACCCAACCCCGGAACGAAGTGCCGGAGCAACAGGAGGAGGAGACGGAGGACGCCCCCCCCCTACACTGGATGGGGTAGCAGGAGGCTCCCCTGATCCTGGAGATAGTGAAGGAGGAGGAAGTGACGAGGACAGACGAGGAAGGCAAGATGAGAGACGCGACAAATGAAATAAGAAGCCTGCAGAGAAGGAACAAACTGATATCGGAAAATATGCACAAGCTACAGAGCACGAAATAAGGTTTTCCAGAGCCTTGGGAAAGGCCATAGGAGAAACCACGAAACGTAGAGCTCAACCCCCATCAGAATACATACAAGCGAAACACCAGGATATCCGGTTTTGGCTAACCACCTACAAGGATTTTTTCGATCGCAACTCATACCAATGGCAGGATGAGGCGGACCGTATCAAATACGCCTTGTCAAAACTAAAAGGATCACGAGTAGCATCCTTTGCTATGACCTACCAGAACCAGATGACGGGCGAGTTAGGCCATATACGACAGGATGGTTACAAATGATGAGATCTCTTTGCCGAACAAGCTATACGTCGATTTGGTCCCACTTATGAGGAAGAAAAGGCCCTAAGAGAAATGGTGAAAGTCCGATACAAGAATGACATTAACCAATTTCTACTGGAATTCGAAAATTGGAATGTCAAAGCAAAGGTTAATGGAATCGCCTTCAGAAAGGTAATCAGAGACCAAATACCGGATGAGGCTGTACGGCGAATGTGAATGCATCAAGAATACGCCGATGACAGAGGTTGGATAGAAGCTCTCCGACAAGCAGTCCGCGATGAAGAAGACTTCTAGGAACGAAAAAGGCTTAAGGAGAATAATTTCTCAGGATCAAACTCAAGTGGGAAAAGGAAATGTGACGAGCCAACAACGGCAAAGACGACGAAAAAATCAAAGTATACCGCTAAGGAGAAAAGGGTATACCGGGCGAAGAAAAAAGACGAGAAGGTAGACAAAGGGAAGGCGGTGCCGCGGCAGAAAATTATGCATCGAGTTTGGGCCGACGCACACACTGGTATGGACCAGAAAATAGTCGACGAACGAAAGGCGAAAGGGCAATGTACTAGATGTACCCTAACAAACCACAGAGGGAAGCACAGTTAGAAAGAAATTCAAGTCAGTACCATCCAAAGGAAATCATTCAAATTACAGGGTGGAAGATCGAACCACCTAAAGCCTAGAAAGGCAAGGGTAGCCGCCGTGGCTGAGGATAGCCGTGGAGAAACCCCGCGACAAGCGAGCCAAAGGCCACTAGCATGGAGCTTTATGGAAGATGAGGAGCTATGATGCTCATTGGCACCACTGGCGACGGCATGTGGATAGTCTGACCATTCAACCGGAAATCAAAATAATATGAAGTGAACTCTGCAGGTCAGAGCCTTTGAGCGCATCGATCCCAAAACCGTGACAAAAGTCCAACTGGGAAAACTGGTAGCACCTGGCTGTTGTACGGCGAAGATGTCTAGAAGTCTATATCCCAGATAAAATCGAGATAGTAGCCATGGAACCCACCTTGGGCAAGACAACCCGAAAACGGCTCCACTTGTTGGTTGGACCCCTAGGACTAACGACGGTTAGTAGAAAGCCTAAGAGGACACAAAGACAGCAAGAAAAGAGCCAAGTACGGACCTCCAAACAAGGTGATGAGTGAGAAGCTGGTATCAGACGAGAGTGACACCGGCGTAATCGTCCCCAGAGGCAGGTCTTAAATTACACAATCGAAAACGATTAAAAGAACAGAGTCTCACGAGGAAAAGTAACCCATGAGGGCTAGGGGTCACACTACTCGATAACAGGACACCCGATTTGATTGTGATGTCGGACGAAGCACGCGACCTCAAGATTTCTCTCATAGTACTAGGACACCTTCATTGCACACACAGAACCGCTACCCACCTCATCAAGAAACCTCAGCTGAGGCTGGAGGAATTAGGCAATAGGTATGGTAGACTCCACGTAACTACCGATAAGTGTGGATAAGTCGGTCAGAACGGAAGGCACCTCTGAGCCGCAAGGCACGAATGATCACACTAACAACCCCTGGTATATGCGAATCCCTCGGCAGGGAATAAAGACCGCTAGTAGTGGGCTGCCCGATATACAATCAAGAGAGGATTTTACCTCTAAGGAAAACTCTTAGCCTCGAAAATCTCCACCTATCATCATAGTATTTTATATTTTCAAAAATATTTGCTGAAAAGAAAAAGCAGTTTGTCTGAGGAGGCTTCATGAGCCTAAACTGCGCACGCGCGGTAACAAACCCAAGAGGTGACCAGAATGAAGAGAGCTTAAGAGACACGAGGCCCTGGCCCCAAGCGAACAAAATATGAACCAAATCCACAGCACTACGAGTGCCCTGAAGGAAATGCCATGCTAGTCATATCAGACAAACGGCATAAGATAAGAGTCTTACTAGACTCTGGCTCCAACCTATTCCTCCTAAACCAAAACACCGCACGCCCCCTCATGGTGCCTTACGAAATACGAGAAAACCAGCTTACAATAATGGCCTTCAATGGCGAGGTATCCTCCAGGTGAGGAAAATACTAGTTACATCCAATTCAACTCTAAATCGGTACCAATGGCCCTACAACTATTGTATCCTGCGAGATTGCGGACGCAGGCAAATATGACATGATCATACCGTTCGGGTGGTGGCACTACGAACATCCAATGAAAAATATCAAAACCCCGGAGCAATAGTGTTTCGAACAAACCAAGTGTCTAGAACATGTACAAGATGAAGGCATCGCCAACATGTTTGAATGGGACGAAATGGTAGCTTTCGATGAAGAAGCCAGAATGATGGGAAGGATCTGATCCATCACGCAGGAGAAAGGACCACTAGATGGATTGCCAAAACTGTATTCGCAGTACAAGCAATTGTTTGAGAATCAAAAGGAGAAATGCTGGCTCGTAGACGAACCATCGACCATACGATTGAACTCAAATACGGAGCCACTCCACCCTGGGGACCTATATACCCAATGTCGGCTTACCAATTAGAAGAATTAAACAAATACCTTCACAAAATGTTAGCCAAAGGGAAAATAGTTCAAAGCAAATCTCCGGCGGGGGCACCAATCTTTTTTGTTCCCAAACGTGATGGAAGACTACCATTATCCGTAGACTACGGCCAACTATTTAAGTTAACCATACTCAACAAATACCCTTTACCGCTCATGACTGAACTAAGGGAAAGAGTGGCATGTGCAACCATCTTTACGAAGTTAGACCCAAAAGACAGTTATCATGTAACTCGAATCAAGGAAGGAGATTAATGGAAAACCGCCTTCCGTACTCGATATGGACATTATGAATATAAAGTAAGGCCATTTGGGATGGTCAATGCACCTGCCACGTTGCAGGCCATGATGAACACTATCCTCAAAGAATTCCTGGATCACAGAGTCGTAGTATATTTGGATGACATCCTAATTTACTCAAAGACAATGGAAGAACACAAGGCTCTGGTGAAACAAGTACTAGCCAGGCTAGAGCGCCAGGACCTTGCGGTATCCTTAAGAAATGCGTGTTCCATGTCGATACAGTTGAATTCCTCGGATACATCGATAGAAAAAGCGGCGTCACTATGAGCCAAAAAAAGGTTTAAAGTATTCTCAATTAGAGAGCCCCACGGTCGGTAAAAGACGTACAAATCGTTATTGGTTTTGCAAATTTCTCCCGACGCTTCATTGAAAACTTTTCAAAAGTTTGCAAACCAATTACCGACACTTTGAAAACCAAAGGAAGAAAACATTTATGGTTTTGGGGGGAGGAACAGGACAACGCCTTTGAGGAACTCAAGGAAAGATTTACCTCAGCCCCTATTCTAGCACATTTTTGCCCGGACCGAAAAAACGTGATCGAGACAGACACTAGTGACTTCGCACTAGGCTGTATCCTTTCCCAGTACTTAGGGAAACGACTACACCCAGTTGCGTTCCACTCACGAAAGCGAAACGAGGCCGAACGGAATTAGGAAATTCATGATTAAGAGTTATTAGCTATCCTGGAAGCATTCCGCGAATGCAAACACTACTTATTAGGAGTGGATGACCCAGGGACAGTATACACCGACTACCAGAACCTGCAATACTTCCTCACTACCAAGGTCTGGAACCCCCGACAGATGCGATGGGCTAACTGGCTAGCCAAGTTCAATTTTAAAATAGTATACGGCCCCGGCAGGAGAGGGGGCAAACCTGATGCATTAAGCCGGTGGCCGGAGTACCGCCTTGAGGAGGGAGCTACGCATCGTGAACAGACAATTTTGAAACCAGAACATGTCGAAGTTTCACTTTGCTACAAAGAGGACCGAGTTCAGGTCAGCCTCGTTGAAGGAAAAAGGAGGACCATGAACCGGCTCTGAATAAAAAGAGTGCAACAAAAAGCTGTAATCCTAAACAAAAGGTTCCAGGATGGCAGCAGGACATGACAGTTACGCCTTAAAGGATGGCAGGATACCACCCCAAAGACAGATGTAAGTGGACACCGGAATCACAATAGGATCACCCAGAGGAACATACAGCAGGCTGGCGGCAAGAAGTGGCATGGCGAGTAAAGATGGAATAGCGGTGGGCGGCGGTGTCATAGATGCGGATTACACCTGTGAAATAAAAGCAATATTACAGAACCATGGCAATGCCAGTTACGAATTCAACGGACTTAATCGTATCGCACAACAAATCGTGGAAAAAATACAAACACACGATGCCATGGAAATCGATAATCTGGAAGACACAGGAAGGGAAACTTGGGGATTTGGCTCAAGCGATATCGGTCCCCTACGGATAATTACGTGTCAAGAACTGAAAGTCAAAATGTGTTTCCTAAAACCAGACCCTCAGGACAACTCATACTTTGACGAAGAAGACATTCACACACGCGCTAGCCTACGCGACGAGGTGACAAAGCTGTCCAGTGCCATGATTGCAGCAATACAAATGCAAACCATGGACGACTCATTCCTGAACAGAATAAGAGCAGCAGGAAAAGAAGACGACACTTGAACGGCACGCTAAGGGGAGTTAAGTCAGTTAAAGGAAAAACGGGAAACACTACCAAAGCATTGGGAACTGGAAGATGGACTAGGGTATTACAAGGGTAGACTATTCATTCCTTCAAAGGAAGAAGTCTTAACCGAGATTGCCAAAAGGATGTGACGACTCCAAGGTAGCCGGACACTTCGGGCAAGAAAAAATCACTCAATTGGTTACAAGAAACTTTCATTGGGAAAAACTCAGCGAATGGATAAAGGACTATGTCCGATCGTGCGACAAATGTCAACATAACAAATCTCCACGACAGGCGAAGTATGGCTTACTGCAACCTTTAGAAGTACCCTACGTAGCATGGACGTGTATCTCAGTGGATTTCATTAGGCAATTACCAGAGACCCAAACAGACCCCAATCATCATAGTGGTGGATCGTTTTACAAAAATGGCCCGCTTTATGGACTTAGCAACAAATGTGACCGCAAGTGATGTCGTGAATACCTTATTTAAGGAAGTTTGGAAACTTGACAGACTCCCCTCCAAAATCGTCACTGACATGGACGCAAAGTTTTCGCATGAATTTTGGCAATCATTGCGCAAAGCATTAAGAATTAAACAGCGAATGTCAATGGCGTATCACCCACAGACCGACGGACAAACCGAAACAACTAACCAACTACTGGAAGGTTACCTGCAAAACCTTTGTCAACTATGACCAAAGCGACTGCCATCAGATGCTACCGTTGGCCGAATACGCCTACAATAATTCCAAAACAAGGGCACATAAGCTAACCCCCTTTTTGGCCAACTACTGGTTTCATCCACAGACGGAATGGATGAAGGGAAGCGAGGCTCAAACCCCAGGGGCCACAATGTATACGCACTGAATGAAAACAGTGCAGGAAAACGGGCGGACAACCCTCGAGCAAACAAGAGAAAACATAAACAAATCCTACGACCGGAAAGCGACACCCCAGCCCGACATCGAGATAGGTGACTTGGTAATGTTGAATGCAAAAAACATTAAGAGCAAACAACCGACAAGGAAGTTCACCCCACGATTGTACAGCCAGTTTAAAGTCTTAGAGAAAAATGGCAATGGGGCGTGCAAACTCGATATCCTACCTCGCTGGAAAATCCACCCAGTATTTCACGCCTCAGAGCTCGAAAGCTATAAAGTCTCTGACCGACCCGACCGAGAACAACCTCCACGAGAACCAGAGGACGTCGAAGTTGATCTGGAATGCGAGGTTGCAAGAATCGTTAAAAGTGAGATAATCACCTACACGAGAAAGGTCAGAAGGGTAAACAAAGAGTTCAAAGAACTCTGATACTGTGTAAAATGGGGAGGATGCTCAAGGATGAAAATACCTGGGAACCACCGTAGAGGTTGGAAAACGGCAGGGAAGAGGTGGAAAGATTTCATCTGGAAAACCCTGTGATGCTGGCCGAATTTGGATGAGTGGTATGAGAAAGATTTTGCACCAGTGGAGAAGCAAACCCTTCTGGTTTTTACCCCTACCATACGGAGCTCATAAAGGACAAAGAATGTATTATATCTAGAGAAAAAGTATTCGGGACGAAACTTAAGAGGCTGGAGCTCGTGGTAGAGACAGATCTCATAGAAGGATAAGGGGGTCAAGTTACCCTACGTTCACGCACTAACCTCTGAAAAAGAATTAGCACCACCCGCCTCCAGCCCGACGTTGGGACAGTAGGTGGCCATACGTCACCTGGGAGAGTTGCGTCCCCTCACCAAGGACATCAGTCAAGAAGACCCTACTTGCAATACCGGATATGTCGTGGCTGTCTGTCCGACCGGTTCCTGTTCGCAGGATATAAGAGATGAGACCTCAGAGCACATGATGAAAGCGAAAGGATCTCAATCGGACGACATCGCACAGAATTACAACCACTACAAGATTGGGTATCGAAAAGTAGCTACAAACTCGCGGGATGTATCTACCTTAGTTAGGCTTCCTTGGTCTGGAAAGACGCCCAGTAACCAGTAGGAATGCAGGATGCTTGGAAAGGGAGTCAGGGGACTCCACAAGGGATTGTTGGCAAGAGACCGATAACTATTGTCGTAACCATTGGTTCGATCGATAGAAAAGAGTCGTGTAATGCCGGATAAGACTAGTGAATGCTTCCTGGAGGCATAGTCTCAACGGAGCCAACAATATGAGGATTGGCCATCTTCTATCCCAGCGAATAATTGTCTGACATGTGACCACATGGAGATTATTCGTAAATCTATTTAGCAACTGATACATGTTTGTATTGCTATCTAGGTAGACGGGCACTACACCCTCCCCATGAGAGAGGCATACGTGGCAATAAGTTGCGCAAACAAGAGTAGAAAGAAGCCGGATGTTCAGGGTCAAGTTGGGCTCCCACTTCAAAGAAGTCGAGCCCGGATAAAGAAAGATCCTTAGATATAGCAAGAGATTATGTAGCCCGCGAACACCCAGAAGCGGAATATAAATATCGAGCTGTCTTCGTAGCTGCAATCATCATCAAGAAACAGAGAAGGGAGCCTAACAATATATACACATTAAACCAATATTTATCCTTTCACCTACCTTATCATTTTATCTTAACTTTCATCTCCCTAGATGTATTCTCTGAATCACGAACGATCGGGCCTACTATATTCACTTGTTCTTAGAATATTACTACCCCAATAACAGTAACTCTGTGCGATGTCGTCCGATTGGGATGCTTTCACTTCCATCCGGTGATCTGAGGTCTCCTCTCGTATATCCTACGAACAGGATCCGGTTGGACTGAAGGCCGCCAAGTATACGGTGTTGCAAGTAGGTTTTTCTTTACTTGTCTTTGGTGAGGGGCCGCAACTTCCCCGGCGGCCTATGGTAACCTACTCTCCCACCGTCAGGCTGCAGAGGAGTCTTGCTAAGTCATTTTTAGAGGTCCTTGCGCAGAGGTAGGGTAACTTGACCCTCTTATCCTTCTGGGAGCTCTGTGCCTCACAGGTTGACTCAGGGGAAACTTCAAGTTTGTTTGATAGGATTACGGGTGGGTCCCGACCTTCAAGCTGTCATTACCTAAGTTTTCATCGTGGGTGGGTCTAGAGAAGTTAAGCAAGGTCTTGGCCCTGAGGCTGCAGCTCCTCCGTGGCTCTGTTGCGCCTCAAAACCTTATCTGAACCCTCTTGCCTTTCTGCATGGATCATGTGATCTTTCAAGATTCAAGATGTCATTATTCAAGTTTTGTACAGGGTATCATCGTGCGAACCCCAGCGGCCTATATAAGCTCTCCCTCACCGCTTTCCATGCTCTCTTCATGCTCCTTTCCCGAATCACAATCACATCCTTCCTCGATCAACTAATCTATCCCAATAGACCACACAAAGCTCTACAAACCTCTCACTCGTCCGTATTACTAGTATATCCCCAGACCAATTGAGTACTATCCTTCTGCATTTTCCCAGCTAATAACCTTCTTACAGCCATTTATCATCCGCAAAACTCCCTCTATGTCCCTTTCTCGTACGCCGGACCCGCTCTATTTACATTTTCATACAATAAACCATTCTCCCATCATCCTCCCAGGTACCAGCTGCTGCTAGCGGAGATCTTTCATTCGCTGGAAGACCATTGTGGAAAAAGAAAAACAATTCCGGATCGATCAACCACCCCCCCGCCCCAACCGCTTGTCACAAACGGTGACTAAGCAAGGCAGACTCTCACATGACTAATAGTTATTAGTCATCGGTTTGTTATCTTTCACACTATGAGATCAGTTGACTCATAGGCTTTCACATGACGACGCAATAGCGTGTCATTGGCTGATTGTTATTGGTTGATGTTTTGACATGACGCACGATTGTGGTCATGTGGTTTATGTATTTCGCACATGACTCATAGTTATGAGTCATGG
>Ga0307507_10003992_pt1 | contig 27081 bp, 27 predicted proteins | sample 7_EM_MG_FD_207223 | JGI IMG/M metagenome (GOLD analysis project Ga0307507, IMG submission 207223) | Populus trichocarpa ectomycorrhiza microbial communities from riparian zone in the Pacific Northwest, United States - 7_EM | ecosystem: Host-associated > Plants > Roots > Unclassified | place...
TCTGGACACGTCGCGAGAGCGAGCTCTGCATGTCAATCTAGATAGACATCAACCGCATCTACTGCATCACGAATCAATCAATATTCATCGTCTGCGTCATCTCTATCATCAAATAGACCCTCAAGACTGCTCCGCTGTGACCTTATGACCTTGTAATTCCAACAGTCCCAAAACCTTGATTGAATTTGAGATAGATAGGATGTAGATAACAAGACACGATGTTAAATACGCCTCGCGTGTCAGCCTCACAGCCTGATAATTGAATCCCCCTGGGCGCTTCCGAGGTCCGCTTATGATATCTATCACAAAGTGGTAGTGATGGCAGTGGGCTGAGAGCCTAACCCCCGGTTCCGCCCGGCAAATTCCGTAAATAGATCTGCGTCCTAGCTTACGGTACAACTATCATCACATCATCACTAGTTACCACCAGCGCCGCTGCCACTACTATACATACAGTATAAATCGAACACAACCTCTCGAAAGAGCACAACGGTTAATAATTTTAGGCTTTGCCGTGGACTTATAATCTCCGCCCAATCCCCCGAGGCTGTCACCTTTGATTTCTGCCTTACCACTAATTAATGGATATAAAAAGAGAACGACTACTGCAAAGAGATATTCATGTTTCAAAGGGTGTCTTATTAATGTCTCCATCGGGATTACGGACTGCATACCATGTAGGTGTAAAAGAACCGATTGCAAACCAGGAGAAACCTGCTACTAACGAATGCAGTATCAGTACGGAGATGGCCCAAGACCCGCAAACATCTCACCACAACTTAGTGGAGGCGCTGGCACTGTTCATTTTATACCACAAATAAAGCGGATCCCCATCATATTCAGGATATTCGAGGCACGCCTGGCCCACTAGGTTTGTCCGATGACTTTTGGATCTGTGTAAGTTCACGACAACTAATCCCATTCAGCTTGAATCCTAAGCGGTGTATAGTGCCAATGTGGATGTGAGTCTTTGTACGCTCTTTGTCCGGAACGATGTCCCATATGCGGCCACGACAGGTGTACATACTGTTTTTAATTACTCCTTACTTAGCGTACTATCTACGCATAAAAGCGTACGCTACTAAATTGAATTTAACTGTAGCTATTTAAATTAAAGGAGGTATTGCTAAGGTTATTATTAGCTAAGCTATTACTAAATATAAATACCGAACTAAAATATATTATATTAGTGCAGAAGAACTAAGTCGTTGTCATATTTTTACGGAAATGCCAAAAAGGAAAAAGGTGTATCTCAGCATTAATCACTTCCCAGGCCGCCTCGGATGATCGGTTGAGTCAGGATACTACTATAAATGGAGCAGAGCAGGATCAGGATTTGGGTAATAAAAAAATTCATAGCAATGTTGGCGCCGCAGAAGACAATGCATCAGTAAATATGGGACAAAAGCATAAGCTGAGATGTGAGATGTGCCTAGTGTCTGAAGATGCTAACCCATGAAAATGAATGACGACTTCCCAAACTGTACTTCTACCCAATCTTTCCAGATACCCAAAGCATAAGTGGCATATCGGGCATTCTTCGCCAGTTGTAGGAGGCTTGAGAGACCATTTGCGATAGCAATCTGGCATAGTTGTGATTGGGGTGAGAATAAATTGTGTCGTACGTGCATTTTCTAACACTGCCTTGACCTTCTTTTGAATTTCCATTGATCTCATATGCGACATACGCAGTGGCGGGTACAATTTCCTCTCTTCATCTGGCTCTCTAAGATACCAATCAGTTAAAGGGACTATACTCTTTTCAATCGTATCCCGATGCAAGAACTCCGTTTTGTGATTCATGAGCTGGTACTTAATCGAAACTTTTTCTCTTTCTGCATATCTGATCCAACGCCACATTTGACACCTAGTGAACCGTATTACATCAGTGAGGCCAGATTTGACAATGTTCGACTCTTCTATGACACGATCGACAAAGTTGTTGATGTGGAATGGGCTTATAAAGTCTGTTGTACGCATTGACACCCTCAGGGGGTATTTTATGGAGATACCAGGTCCAATAATGAATATTTCGCTTGTCTGATGGAACTTAGGGAGGGGTCCAATAAGGGTATTTGGTGTAATCGAATAACTGAGAACCTCCGACCATACACATGTTTCTAACCAGGAAGTATTGAAGCCCTGTTGCAATTGGGCTGTCAGGGGTTTCTCCTTTTTTGCTGTGATTCTAAATTTAATGCATAGAGCCTTGAAACTTTCCACGAAGCTGGCTCCATCTGACGCTGTTTCAGTGCCTAGAAATACAGTGGCTTCGTTAGCATAGGGTATGCTAACTATTTGTGTAGGCCATTTTGATGGGTGGCGAACATGGGTGTCGGGAAAATTCGGTTTTCGGATCAGAACTAAGCTGGGCGCGGCGGGGACATAGATCTTCAGCATCAGATGGAGAGCTCGAATAGACCACATCTAGCCTTCCTTAAGTCTCTTCGCGGGTCTACCTATAAGTGAATCATCTGGCAATCCACTTCTCTTCGTGCCTGGCAAGCTCGACGTTCGGATATCATTATCTTCCTGACTTACTCGGCGATACGGGTATTCAATTGTAGATCCCTCAAAGCAATTTTCCGAGGGTCTTTCCCCATGAGCAGAGAAGTAAGGATGACGAAGCGCTTGCTCGGCAGTCAGGCGTTTTTGAGGATCGTACTCCAGAAGACCATTGAGTAGCGAGAGACCTTCAGAACCCGGAGTGGCGCCTGATTGGCCAGTTGGATACTGGTTAGTCTTAAGGCATTGATGGTACCATTGCTCCAAGCCCATAGGACGATGTATTCGCGGATTTCCAGCGGAGAGCGAGCCTAGTTGACCGGATTCAGGCATTGCTGACAATAAGGGCCACCGCTCTTTGCTTGGCATGCCAAGGATCTCCACAATCTTTTGCATCTGATTTCGCTGAAAAGGAACGGTTTTCTTGCTGTCCATCTTGGCTTCTTCACCCTTGAAGATCGGCCTAAGTGACAATAACTCTGCAAAAATACACCCAACAGCCCACAGGTCGACAGCGGGAGTATAGTGCCTGCTTCCAAGGAGTAGTTCCGGTGCTCGGTACCAAATAGTCACGACAACCTTGTCGCCAGTAAAGAGAGAATGAAGAGGTTTGTAGAATAATCGAGCAAGGCCAAGATCTCCAATCTTCACTTTCCCTGCGCTCGTAACCATGATGTTGGCTGGTTTAAGATCTCGATGCATGACCCAGTTTTTGTGCAGGTATACCAAGCCCTGAAGGAGCTGGTACAAGATGGATTTGATGGTCCGTGCGGGAATTGCGTGCCGTTGAGGCTGATTATGATGATGAATAATCTGAAGCAAATCGTGCTCTGCATACTCGAAAACAATGAAAATACACTTGTCTTCAAGGATTATCTCGACGGTATGAACCACGTTGGGGTGGGACAGTTCGGTACAAAGTGCCATCTCACGGATTGCTGACTGGGAGATTCCTGTATACTGGATCTCACCCTCCTTATCCGGTTTGAACCTAAGGCTGGTTAGATGACGTGGCAAGGCAACAGTCAAAATACCTACTTTTTGATGGCAAATTCTCCGATCTGGCCATTCTTGCCCTGGGCCTTGTACACCCGGCCATACGTGCCACTGCTGATGAAGCCGATGATCTTGTATCGTTCATTTACACGTTTTTTGCTAGAGTATCCTCCGGATAACATGGCTTGAGAGGAGTCTAACGGGTCTAACGAATGGAGGGGAAATTATATTAGCGAAAGAACAGTAAACGAGGTCTAGAAAGAAGACGGAACAGAAGGCATCCAACAGAAGCGGAAAAAAGTTTATGCAAGCGTGAAGGCTGAAAACTTGAGTTCTAAGGAGCGACCTCAAGATTTTTTGAAGTCGGTAGTTGAGAGAGGGGCGGGTCCGTATTTCCGCTTCGGCTACAACCGTTTATGGTAAAAGGGAAGCGCGGAGAGGCAGTGTGCAAGAGCAGAAAACAACAGGTGGAGTGTTAATAAGGAAGGCATCAGCCCGTGATAATACCGACCATTGAACGCAGCGTGAACACTGCTTTTGAGCGTCTGAGCTTGGGCGGCTCGGGAGGCGGAAGCCGCTGAGGGAGGCCCACCCGCGGAGGATGGAGGATTGGTTGACGGATGATTCATCTCGCATCTGTAGCCTGCGGGACATCTGATCGGTAGAGTAGATCCGCAGGAAACTCGGATCAAGGAGCGATGAAGCCAAAGACCCAAGGCCCAAAGCCCCGGGGAAGGCGGATGAGATCAGCGCCCACTTTGATGCAGGAGCCGCGACGCGAGTGATGCGATGCTTGGAAAAACACCTGGCTCAAGAGTCGTGGAACCAACAGAGTGCATGCGTATGAAACAGAGTAGATGTGTTGCAAGACGAGTCCGGCTGATGCTACAGAAGATGCCTCTTCAGCCGCATGGTCTGGAGGAGCCGCAGACAGCGTGTGGCAGAGAGCTACACCAAATCTGGAGCAGTGGTTGAAGCTCTTCAGGACCCAGACCTGTCAATAGCTCAAACCATCTTCCATTAGTGCTCATAGATACACACTCTCCCGCTTAAACACTCCAGCTCAAACGCTCCTGCATGCGTGGTTTTTTTGGAGAACACTGTTGCTACACGCTAGCCCCGTTCTCGGCTGCCTTAGTCCTCAGGCTGCAAACTCGGCATTCGAATTACCGTGGCATCGTCCATTACATCAATTCCTCCGAATCCCACCCTCGCGGCCAACTCCGACAACATCACCAACAACCCACGCTGTGCGCTGGAGGTCCCCGCAAAGTCGCCGCTGGTTCTGCTCGATGACGACGACGTGAAAAGCATTGTATGCCTGTGATAGCCATCACTCGCGGCTGAAAGGCAGCGTGTAAAGGTATATATCACTCGTTACATTCAATTTCATCCTGTTTTCTATGCACGTAGCTGTCTTAATATCGTGCATCCATGTGATTGGCCAAGATGGCTTCTAACAGTCAGCTGCAGTACAACACTCTCACAGAGGGTACCTCCGCAGAGCCCAAGAAGCCCAGCTTCCGTACGCCTCATACGATGGATCCCCGAACTTGGCTCACGAACCTTACACCCTACTTCATATACATCCTCCTCGTTGCTACTATTGGTCCCCTTCTCTTCGGATTCCACTTGGTATGATTAAGTCTCCAACAACGCTCGCACTACCCAGGCTAATTACACGTAGGCTGAGTTGAATGCTCCCGAAGATGTTATCCGCTGTAAGAAGACCTCTATCGTTACCGCCGGCGTCGAACTACCTCAATGTATACCCATGGACCCAACACAATGGGGTCTTGTAGGATCGATATTTACACTTGGAGGTTTGCTTGGTGCACTGTCTGCTGGACCATTCGCGGCAAAGTATGGACGTCTTAGGACTATGCAATTCACAACCATTTTCTTCGCCATTGGGCCTATGTTCGAGGCCGTTGCACCAAATATTGGTGTTATGAGTATTGGAAGATTCATATCGGGCATTGGTGCTGGTGCAGGAGTCGTCGTGGTACCAATCTACGTCTCTGAAATTGCACCACCCGCAGAAAAGGGCTTTTTTGGATCCTTCACCCAGGTTATGGTGAACTTTGGAATTCTTATTGCACAGCTACTTGGATATTTCCTAAGCAGAGGGCAGTATTGGAGGATAATCTTGGCTGCTGGCGGTTTAATTGGACTTATCCAAACATTTGGCCTATTCTTCGCTGTTGAAAGCCCGAAATGGTTGGCAGACGAAGGAAGCCTTTCCAAAGCGAAGAAGACCCTTCAAAAGATCAGAGGAGATAAGTTCGATGTGGGGGAAGAAGTAAGCGGGTGGGGAATCGAAAGTTCCGATGAGATGGACGGTATGTTTTGTTCTGCACATCTCCACTTCATATACTAACCTACCAAACAGACGAAGAGGCCACTCTCCTCCAGAATGAAGATTCTACGTCCCATCATAGCGCAGCTTCCACTACAAAGCGCAAGATGGCTAAGAAGGAGATACTAGGAATCCTCCAGGTTATCCGACATCCTGAGTACAACAAGGCTGTAATAGCAGTAATGATGGTCATGCTTGCACAGCAGTTGTGCGGTAAGCATAACTCTCTCTAAAAAGTAGGTGTCGATACTAATTTCTACTTCAGGCATCAACAGCATCATTATGTATGGCGTCTCACTGCTATCAGACCTCCTGAAATCCAACTCCGCTTTATTGAATCTTGGTGTATCAGCAATCAACATCATCGTCACAGCTGGGTGTGCTCCACTTGTGGACAAACTTGGTCGCAAGGTTTGTCTCCTAAATTCAATTACAGGAATGGGTATCAGCTCTCTACTCCTGGCGATCGGTATCATGAACTCCGTCAGCATTCTCTCCGCTGTCGCCGTGCTGTTGTTCGTCTCAAGCTTTGGTCTCGGTCTTGGTCCGGTCCCATTCATCCTCTCTAGCGAGTTGGTGGGTCCGGAGGCCGTGGGCGCAACTCAGAGCTTAGCACTTGCTGCAAATTGGACTGCAACATTCGTTGTTGCTCAGTTCTTCCCACTCGCGAGTGAGCGTCTCCATGGGAAAGTATATTTTATATTTGCGGGTCTCGCCGCATTCTTTTGGATCTTTATCGCTTGGTTTGTACCTGAGACGAAAGGCAAGAAAACTGTTGACGAAGTTTGGGGACGGGAAAGACGAGATGATTAGAGATCAATGTTCCGGGTAAGCAAAATAAATTGGCGTTGACGGGAAAGGGATCTTGGAGTACAGGTTTTCGAGTATGTAACATTTAATTCATTTGGATGAGTAAGCATTTCGCTTTCTATTGCCCCATTTTGGCGAGAAATGACATATGAGGCATGCTGGATTTGAAGATTTCCACGGTTTCCGAAGTAGCGAGGCTGATTTGATTTGCTTACTCGTCACGTTGCAGCGGCTGACAATGCCCGCGGGTCGGCGCGGGCTAACTCCGCTCTAGATTTCATTCCCGTCGGAAGCTTGCCCTGTCCCCGCCGCAATAGAGAAAAGCCTCGGTGCTACGCAACATCACAAATCCGCAATGTGGACTCTCCATGCTAAAAACACCCAACCCAAACACCTCAAAACGCCTCACCACCAGAACAGCATCAGACCCCCTATAAAATCATGATTTCCGACCTACCAGCCCACGCCTCGCCGGCTTTCCCTCCCATCCACTCGCCGCAAGCGCAATCCCCGACTCGCCAAATCTCAGGCCTCAACCTCACGCACGAAGCATCCACACAAACACGCGTGGATGCGGCCGGCCAATCGCACGTGCAAAACTTCCCACCGTCCCTGATCTCTCCTGCCTTCACGCCTCCATCGACGCCGGGCCGCTCAACCCCGAACCCGAACCCCCGCTCTGTGCCTGTGGACACGTCTCTCGAAACCCCCAGCTCCGCTCCTGCGCTCCTGAATACTCTCCCAATTGTCGAATGCGAAGTGCGCGCGCGGATCCCCACGACGACTGGCCATGAGATGTTCTTGCACGTCTACCGAAACAATGTGGATAATAAGGAACATCTGGCCATCGTGTTCGGTAGTGAAATAAGGAGTCGAAGCTTAGATGCCGAAAGGCCCGGCGAGACCGAATTCGATCGGATGACAAGAGGCGCGTACGTAGGCCGGCTGTATCCAGGACGAACGAGCAGCCGAGTGGAGCAGATACGGCGGGAGGAGGGTGTGAGTGCGCGGAAAGCAGTACCATTAAAATCGACCGAGGCAAGAGAAGGAGCAGTATCAGGAGCGAGTCCGACTTCGTCAGTAAATTCCACGCCGAATGGTGCTATTCCAGAAGGAGCTGGGGCAGTACAGCCTTTGGACCCTTCATCTGTACCACCTCTCGTCCGTATCCATTCGGAATGCTATACTGGCGAAACCGTCTGGTCTGCGCGCTGCGATTGCGGCGAACAACTCGACGAAGCAGCTCGTCTGATGTCTCTCCCAGACGTTTCACCCTCTGGCGGAGCAATCATCTATCTCCGGCAAGAAGGGAGAGGAATTGGGCTGGGAGAGAAGCTGAAAGCATATAATTTGCAAGATCTTGGGAACGATACATACGAAGCTAATATATTATTACGACATCCGGCTGATGCGAGGAGTTACGGATTGGCGACTGCGATGCTAATGGATTTGGGATTAGGTGGTGAGAGGGGGATTCGGCTATTAACAAACAACCCGGACAAAGTCCGCGCAGTCGAGGGGCCTAACAGAGAGGTTGTGGTTAAGGAGCGGGTAGCGATGATTCCGCTAGCGTGGAAAACTGGGGGAAAGCTGGGTATCAAGAGCGAAGAAGTAGAGAAGTATTTATCAACAAAGGTGAGGGAATTCGTTGACTCAGCTTCTTAGGCAATTTGAAGCATTATGAAAACGACTATTTGCTAACTTAGGTTATTCTGATAGATCGAAAAATTTAAGCATATGCTGAGCCAGCAATAACAAACACGATGACCTTTTAAGACGATAGAAATATAGATAAGTGCTTCGAAGCCAAAAAAGATTCCCCTTTCATTTGGCTACTCAGCGTTCTAACAGGAGGCATGTGTACGTACATTGAATGTGAGGAAGATGGTGTGAGTGACATTTCGGGATTCGGATGTTCGGGTATTCTGTTTCAAAGTTTGATACCACATATTCTATCAAAGAAAAGAGACTTTCAAAATACCAGCTTCTTCAAGTCGATTCTGCCAATCCACATTGAGGTTGCTCAGATCTGGCATCAAAGATGGAGCAGGCTGCACGAACAAGCACGAGAGCAGTGTGATGCAGCTGTTTCCACCTTCGATACAACATGTCTCTTCCACCTGTAGGCCCTCCGCACGTCTCATGGTCAGTGTCACCTACCATGCGGCTAGGGCAGGGTACAATGCGGTTTTAGAGCTTCAGGTGGTCGAAGTACAAAGTAGAAAAGCCATGGACAAAAGGGCTTCTTGAAAAGGCCCATGCAGATTGCCTATGAGGTGCGCAAACAGACTGAAAGAAATCGGTACGTTTATGCCCTTGACCAATAACATCTGCAACCACCCCTACTTTCCGACTCATTGGGACATTATTCCCAATATCACCTTGTCACAAACGCAGCATTAATATGCAGAATCACCGTTACACGTTTCAGAGTCGCTTGCCTTTTCTATGCCACCAGTTCCGGAGGATAGAGCGGCACAGAAGATGCTAAATGCACAAAGCAAAGGCGTGGAGCCACTCATGATTGGATATCCCCGTAAGCTCGACCACATCTCACCGCTCAATTGTGCCCAGAAAAGCAGCCAGGGGAAGAAACGCGCGGTACAAATCCCAAGGAACCTTGGCGATTACAGCTTTTGAGTTGCTAACAGAATTAGAATTAGCAAGGGTATGTCTGAAAAATCAAGAAAAACAGGCTAAGATTAGGGACAGCTTACTCAACGGTTGAATGATGAAGTGAGGTTGATAGCAAGAACTGAGATGAAAAAAAGCCGAAAAAGCAACTACGAATGGAGCAAAAGTCGCGCGGATGCTGAAGTCCGGTGAGGCTGAGAGTCTGCAACTAGCCAAATGTGAGAAGACTAAGGAGCTGTTCGGTTGCAACTTCATATTCAATATGGAGCCTCCATTTTGAATATGAAGTTGCAACCGAACAGCTCCTAAACGGGAATTTCGTCGCACAGCGACGAAGCATCAACGAATGGACGAATGCGCCAACACAGCGATTGGTGCCCTCACTCCTCTCCGGAATCCTAGGGGTCACTCATAGTCACAAATGATTGGAGCTCAAATGCCACCATCAAATACGCCTTGTGGTTCTGCATCCTCCAACACGGGCTCAGACGTGCGGGAGTGCATTTACGCAGAGAACGATGGACAGGGCTTGTGCCAAGAATGCGCCACCTGAATATCCAGACAGTTAAGCAACAATTGGGCATAAATCTTTACCGATGCCTCGATGGCAGTAGATTCTTATATTCACTTACCTTACATTTTACATTACATCCTCTGTATCTCTTTGGTCTATCGCTTTATCGTTTAAAATTACCGCAAAGTCCACTATGGTTCCTTTTGGTTGGTCCGCCGGAGACATAAAAGATGCTATCCAATTCTCCATCAGCCTATGCACAGCCTTCCAAGAAGCTAAACGTACTGATTCAAATTTTCAAGAGGCCGTAGATTTCCTCGATGGTGTTAAGATCGCCTTTGAGCACTTGCGAAAATACACCCTGGAGCATCCAGGCGACCTCTACTCCGAGGACATCAACGATCTTGTTAGACGTATCGACCGGCCGTGGAAGAAATTTAGATGCTTCGTGAAGCCCTATGAGGATTCACTTGGGGTCAAATCCACTCGGTCCAGCATCTTCAGAGCGCCCCGAGTTGTTCTTTGGACGCTTGTTGCAAAAGAAGTGCAGCAACTTAAGGCATCCATAGGGCAGCCTCTACAAAGCATTACATTCTTGTTGCTATTACGACTTCTGTGAGTTGTTCAATCTTCAGCCTAAAACCGCTCGCCGCAAAGTGCTGACCCACGCAGAGACAGTATCGGAAAACTACCGCAGCAACAGTCCCAGCAGCTACTCTTTGCCATGCACGTCGCACCCATACCCCTTGAACTCGAAAAGAAGCTGGATCAGTTGATGCAAGCTATTCAGGATAGCAGGAACGCTCAGGAGTTACACTTTCGATCTCTCGATGGTCAAATCCCACCGTTACATAACATGCCGGTCATGAATAGGCTGCTCTTACCTATGGCAACGGCAATAATTCTACTCATTATAATAAGTTACTTCTTCTGAAAGATACTGCGTGATTTCGATTTGGCCGTATCTCTACATGGTGAGCTTATTAATAAGCATTGCGTTTCCTCTTCAGCTACGCTAACTTCATTAAAGGAGATAGTAGAGATTGATCCGGCATTTTCTGCGGTTTTATCTCGCCAAAAGAAACTGTCGTGTTTTCCCGAACTGGCCAATAGAAAGCAAAAGTTGAACTTGCACGATGTCTTTGCTGAGGCAGCTGAAACCAACCTCGAAAGCGTTACTAGTTTTGGGAACGTATGACCATGGTCATCATGAATGGCAAATTCAAGTCATACCGTTAGACTTAAAGCACGCAATTCTAGCCGACGCCAGGCCGTCGCAGTTTAGGAATTTCGTCAGATTTGATATCGGTTCTAGTTGCATTTGAGATCCATGACGGATACTTTTTACGCCCTGTCTAACCAGACATGCTTCGACGCGGAAGAGGTTGATTGGACGTCATTTCATGCTGAGATCGTCTCAATGCCGGGTTACCGTTTACGAACCTCCAGGTCTCAGAACGCCGCGACTGCCGAGGAGCTCAGCCCCCGCATATGCATAGCCCTATCACCAGCATGGCAGAAAGCCTCAGCTTTCCTATATCTGAACTGGGCTAGGCTGCCTTTCGGAACGTGAACTGATGGGATCTGATGGGATCAGCATCTAAGGTTGGTCGCACCGCTTTAACTTTTCCGCTCTGCTGGTCATCTCGAACGACTTCCACAGTTTCCTTTCACCGGTCTTCAGATCAGGTTTTTCTACTGCAGCTACCCGGCTAACTTCGGAATACCCAGAACCCGTGTAGGAGCCGAAGCGTTTATGTCGTACTACTTTCGCTAAGAGATAGAGTCGTGTTGAAGAAATGGCGGGTTTTGCTTGAAAAGTGAATTCAATAGTGTCATGCAACATCAAGAAGCAAAATAAGTAAGATAACCAATAGCAAGAATAACGACAGTGGCAGACAAGAGGCAAGGTCAAATGAAAGAGCTGTTCTCATTTTCCTTTCTCATAACGGAGCCCTAATCAACAAGACTCTTTCATCGTGCCGTCCGTCATTATCATCCTTCATAGCACCTCTACATCATCCAAACGCACCGTGCCATTGCCCAACACCTACTCCTAAACACCTCACAACCCCCTTCTCACTCCATCACGACTAGTCATCACCCGTCTCCATCCCCTCCAGCATCTACAAGTACTCCTCCTCCTGATACTCCTCCTCATACCCCCCATCTGCAACGAGTGTCTCCCCCTTCGAAAGCGGCGAGCCACCCCCCTCCACACTATCATCCCACTCCGCGCATTCCATGGCTGCGTTGCCAGCGAAGCGCTGCAGCAGCGGCGGGTAGGGATTCAGGGTTGTCGCAGGCATCCGCAACGGTGGAGTGGCGGCCATGCAAAAACGCACCGTTGGAATAGCAAGGTTCGAAGCTAACATAAACTCTGATTCGCTCTCGACTACACTAGGTTCTGATCTATTGCCCCGTTTCTTTGTGTTCTCATGCCTTCACTGTGTACTAGCCCGGTCTGTATCAGTCAGAAAGCCAACTTAATGTTTCACCTAGTTTAGTCTATGAAACACTGGTGTCCTGCCGCCCTCAGATATGTAGCACCCACCAAGGTCTCGGGCGAGATTTCGTATTCCGTATGTGGTCTAGTCTTGCAGTGTATCTTTTTTGCTTCTGAATGCCCTCTATTCGTAACGCGGTAACGGAGAACACTTCGTAGTGCTGCATAGCCATGACAGACAGCTAGGCGGCAGGGAAGGAAGATTCTTCAGTGTATGCCTCACAAGAACTAACCGGATTGGAGTATGATACTTTTTTATTGATGCCATACCCATCTAGCGCTTTCATCGATCCATAACGAGCATTGAAGTGAGATAGCTCCAGCATTATCTCCAATATTTTTGGCAAGCCCCTCAGCTGCAATGCTTCCTTTTTTTCTATTCCGATGCGCATAACGATCAGAATCTATGTTGTATCATTTGCCAATAACGCACCAAATTTTCCGACAGTAGATTCAGAGTCCGGCGCCGAAGCCAAGGCCGAGGGTGGCCAAGTGAGGTAGATGGCTTGCCACTAGACTACTCCATAGGTTATTCGAAGTTTCCTTGCGAGAGATGGTAGAACCTCTCTTTGCCATCATGAATGCATTAACTAAATGAAATACCTAATGTCTTTCATTTTTAGTCTAATACCCACATTAGTACACAAAGGCTTCTATTATGAATTATACAACCTTCATCGTTCGTACTTCGTCTGAAAGGGAAATGGCACAATTAAGTTGTTCTGGGGATCCACTATGAAAGGCAATAGAAAGTGCAGAAGCTCGGATAAAGTAATGGTCAGGATATCTCATAGAATGGAGGGTTATCAGTTCAGGGGTCCTGATAGGCCGAAAAGACGGCAAAAGCGCGTCACATGACCGGGAGCCTCTGCGGAGTTTCGCGTGGGAGGCTTTGTAGGGATTAGCCCAGCCGTTCCCCTCCATTCATTGATGCACTTCATGCCCCGGGGCTAGTGCATGTCATGCATGAATGGCCCCGTAAAACGAGGCAGAACAGACCAGATTATTCGTTGCTTGTTAACTCCGCCATCCCCTTCAGGACAAACGCCCAGCAAAGCTGCTTACAAGGTTGTAATGCGGTAGAGCGAATTAGCAGCGATGCCGAGCACCCTGGTCCGGCACCCTGCGTGGTGGGATCGAAATTCCCAGTACCAATCGTGGTGCCAGTGCAGGTAGGCTAGAGAGAATTACTTACTGGCTCTCTTCTTCCCGTGTTCGGTCAAGGCAGCCTTATTCAGCTGAAGAATGCAAAAGGAAACCTAATTGCCGAAGCCACCTTTTCAAGCCTTCTTAAAGCGCGGATTCATATAGAACTTTAAAAGGACATTCTCTTCTTTTATATAGCGTCTTATCCGCATGCAACTTATCAATTCCTTTCAATTTTTTTTCCTTCTTCGAACCACATCCGAGGAGTATCGCCATGGTCCCCTTTGGTTGGTCCGCTGGAGATATCAAAGATGCGGTTCAATTTTTAATTAGATTATGTACCACGTTCCAAGATGCTGGGTGTTCTAATTCAGATTTTCAAGAAGCAATAGATTTCCTCTGCGGCCTTCAGATTGTTCTCGAGCACCTGCGCACATATACTATGGAGAACCCAGGTCACCTTTATTCTAAGGATATTGAAGATCTGGTCCAACAAATCGACCGACCATGGAAGAAATTCAGAGACTTCTTAAAGCCCTATGAAGACTCACTTGGGATCAACTCAGTCAGGTCCAGCATCGCGAGAGCACCCCGAGCCGTGCTCTGGACACTTGTAGCGAAAGAAGTGCAGCAACTCAAGGCCTCCGTTGGCCAGTTACTGCAAAGCCTTACACTCCTGCTACTACTACAGCTTCTGTAAGTGTTCAGTCGTTACCTCAAAATCAGTCATCGCTTCCTAGTAACTAGCGCAGAGACAGGATGGAGACACTACCTCAGCAGCAGTCGCAGCAGCTCCTTTTTGCCCTGCACGTAGCCCCCATACCTGTAGAACTCGAGAACAAGTTGGAAGAGCTGAGTCAGGCCGTTCACGATAACCGGGTTTCTCAAGGGTCGCAACAAGGTCGGGTTGTGCATGGACTGCTGTTGTCTATTATGGTGTCAGCAATACTTTTATTTCTCGCATCTACGTACTCTATGTGAAAGACACGCTTCATCTCTATGTATCATTGCATCACATGCTGCCATGGTGAGCTCATTTGCACGCACCATATCCTCTTGACACCACACCGACCTTATCGAAAGCCAGGCAGAAATTATCGGGAAGGTGGACTCGCTCCAGCCATTGCCGGTAGTAATTGGAGGAATCCATATCCTTCGATGATTCAATGCGGGTGGCTAAGCAAGACTAACCAGCTTGGCTAATCGACGTGGTTAGGCTGCATGCTGACTGCTCGAAAGAGGATACATTCACCTCGAAGCCCGAGACCCAGAATGTAAGGTAGAAAACCTTGGCCATTACGTATATCCTAGGGTGTTCTAACTTAAACACCTGTACGATCCTTGCACTTAGGATATAATAAAGGTGCTTTTCACCAGCTGTCCGCATGATTATTGATATGGAAGAGTTTGATTGGACGTCATTTTATCATTGTGTTGGCTTCCATCTCAAAAAATCATTCAAGAACGCCTCGGAATTTTAGTGCCCGCATATGCAACATGCCAAGGGTCCAATCAACGACTCCTGGGCTAACTTAAGCCCACAGGTGAATGAGTACATCCACCTCGTCATCTTTTCACATTATTTTCTGCCTCCAACCGCCTTGATCTTATACCCCTCAGCGGTCCTCGGATCAGGTTCCCTTCTCTGGACACTTACATATGTTCGGAAGCTCTTGGTCTAGATGTCTGCTAGGTGCGCGTGCCTCGAACTTCTTCCGCCAAGACCGGGAATCTATGAAGGAGAAGCGGTGAGCGTCACGACCCTGTGTGGACGAAACATTCCAAATACATGAGACTCTACACCGTTTGACTCATGCAGTTTAAGGGTACGATCGGTTGCAAGTTCAGATCAGAATGAGGGCTTCAGAATGGAGTTGATCTAAAGCTCCAATCTGATTCTAAGGCGACTGTTCGGTTGAATTCCAGTTCAACCTCAGCCACGAATTTTTAATGTTCCTCTGACCGCCTAAAAAACACGCTAAAATCTACTAAAAAGTTGGCAACTTTACTATATGCGGCTTCTGAACCGAAGCTCTTGTCGTTAGTTCAATCTGAAGCCTTTAGATTGTAAACGCCCGTGCAATTCGCAAAGCCACGAACGCGTAACAAATTAGGAGGGAACGCGCCCTTTCTGCCGGACTTTCAGTTCAGATTCAATCTGATGGTTTTGCAACCGAACATACCCTAAGTTTTTCTGCTGTTCAAAATATGCCATCCACCTTGCCATGTCGTTGCATGGGACGCTGAAGCGTACATTGGATGAGCTATCCCAATCATCTTAACGGCGCATTGGTGGAGAGCGTTGAGCTGCGGGCCCAATAGTGCAGGTTGACTCGGTACATGCCAACAAATATTTCCGTTCTAGAGCACGCCGGACATTGTGCGGCCAGCAATGGGACCGCAGCTGATGGCTAACTATCCCCGGAATTTTTTTTTTAGAGGTTCTGTTGTGGGGTTCCATTCCTTGCCCCGCTATGCATGGCACACCGATTCGCAGTGATCTTATTGGACTGGGGTCTATTTAGAGCTCCAGTTGGATCCAAATTCGATGTGGATTTGGATTGGGCCTTCTGATTGGTGGATTGGAGTGGATCTTGGTTGATTTGACTCCTGGAGCTCCAGATCTATACCAAATTCGGACTGCGGCTGAGGAGGAATAGAGCGCTGAGGAGTCAATGCACAATGTAAAGAATTAGCAACTCTCTCGACTCTGCCCCTGCTGCTGTCGCTTCTGCTGTTGCGACTCTGCATCTACACTTACTACGTCTGCGATGGAACGATTTCTGTCGGTACGCCCACCTCTACCATCTGACGCCATGAAGGAGGTAATTAAGCAGGGCAAAAACTATATTCGATGTAACGCCTTAACGAAGAAACCGAAGCGTACGAAGCAACGTATGTCATATATATGGCTCTGGGGCGAGGATCTACAGCTGAAGGAAGTCTACACCACAATAGTATCACCAAAGGAGGCCTCAAAGGCTCGAGTTGCTGCGTACTGAAAAGCTATAGAGGAAGCCGCAAAGGCGGTAGCAGAAGCTGCAGCAATTGCAACGGCGGAGGCAGCGGCGGAGGCAGCTCCGGAGGAGCAGGTCGGCCGGGTGAGCCAGTGGTTATTGAGCTAGATGAGGGCGAGAGCGAGCCACGATGAGGGCGTATATGCTGCCTTTGAGGAGGCGGTTAAGGCAGAAGATCACGAAGCTTCTTATTTAGAAGCTTTGTAATTTAAGGTTGATTTGGTACGTTCTTCCTTCCTTACCGTTCCTGTCTCACAAGACGATCAATTCTTTCCTCACTTTCTGCCAAGACTTACTATTTATAGTATATAATTGATCTGGAGCCGTATTGGAGTCCTGGAGCTCCACCGCCTATTCACGTTATGGAGTGGATTTGACCCCCAAATCCACTCCACTCTAGTCCAATAAGATCCCTGCCGATTCGGTAACTCCCTGCCGTCATGGAGCGGTTTTAGTGAGATCTAGCACAGATGGCGCCATACATGGGTCCCCCCCGGCCAGTTTATGGCTACAGGTTGAACACAACATCTGCGTCCTGCAAGGCCAACATGCCTGCGCCCGTTTTGAGGACCGCTCCTGGACTGGGCAGAGGAGACATTCGCCATGCAGGGCAATCGACTGCTAGACAGCGCTTAACCAATACCTCGCAGTGGCTCGCAGCCTCGAACGTCCTTTTGCCGTGTGATAGGCACGATCTGCAGTCGTGTGAAACTTTTTGGGAAAACAGCACGGCGGAACTAACTGTGGGACATATGCAACACAGGTGTGATGGTAGAAGGTTTTAGGTGGTCTTGATCCAGCAGGCCGCGTAGAGCCGAACATCGCGCGTCACCTACCCCATTATTCTACCGATATTTTCAAAAACATAGTATTATCTATGCGTCCGCTATGGCCCGCTCCTTCACGCCTGCCAGGTCCACCCTCGTGATTTCTTGAAGATGAAAAATATTATGTCGCTACTGCACTATTTTCAATGGCTGTTATCTTCTGAGCAGCTCAGAAATCACGGATGCAGTGTCCCTGCTTCTAAGCTGCTTACAGCGTTGAACACGTTACGAGACTCAGGTCCTGGGTTAGCCTAGCACAATTGTGTAGCCGTCTGGAGAAGACTATCGTGGAGTAAGCGAATATCGGATTTGCGTCACTATTTCTAATGAAGCGTGCATGTGGCTTACAAGGCTGACTCCAGCCCATGTGCCGTTTTCAGGTAGGTCTGTTCTGGAACTAAGGTAAGTAGTAGATGACTGCGGGTCAACCGGTAGGTCACCCCTGTTAACGTGTAATCGTCATCTAAGCTGTTCCCTAGTGGAACTTCCGGTGATGTTTTTGGACACAATACGCGGTGGTTGCAGGATCGATCGGTTGTCGCGGTTGGTATTGATAACAAAGGCTCGAATGTTCCCAGGCAGGCGCCTCGTAATACATGAAACTCAGAATAAGGCAACTGTCAGACGAGGCTGGGGTGGGAGCTGCTAGGGACTGACAGTTACTTCTAGGATCACTGCAGCACGTGAGATGGACTGCGTTGGCCATTTCAGTATGCCAACAGAGTCCCAATCCGCAGTAACCTTCATCTTGGCATCCAAGACACTCTCTAGCTCCATAGATTCATACTCTATCGCTCCCATCATTCACAGCGTCTTTACATCCAAACGCACCGCGCCATCGTCCATCACGACTAGCCATCACCCGTCTCCATCCCCTCCAGCATCTCCAAGTACTCCTCTTCCTGATACTCCTCATACTCCCCATCTGTAACGAGTGTCTCCCCCTTCGAAAGCGGCGAGCCACCCCCCTCCACACCATCATCCCACTCCGCAACCAGCCGCCCCTCATCCATCGCCCGCACCCCATCCACCAACCCATCCCAACTCTCCAAATCAACGCTCCAATGCGCGAGCCACTCCCTATCAGCCACCCACCCGTTCCGCTCGCCCAGATGCGCATCCTCGATCTCATGTCCGCGAACGCCATCATCAATACACCAGAACTCGGGCTCCGCACCAGGCTCGCGGATGACGAAGCCGTGCGCCATGGGTTTCCAATACCGCAGCCAATGCTCGAACGCCGGGCTGAGGACGCGCTGGTCTTCGACGCTTTCCGCGGACCCTATCCCATCGAGCCCCATCCCTTCTCCCATCCCTTCTCCCATTCCCTCTCCCATCCCCATCCCATCCAACCTCAACCCCACCAGCTCCCCCCGAGCCCCAAGCAACTCCCCCGCCAAAACCCTCCCCCTAACCGCCCCATCCTCCCACCACTTCCCCGCCCCCGCCATCCCCTCCCTCTCCCTCTGCCCCTCAAACCCCGGCAGAGCATCCACCCCCAACCACTCACAAACCCCCCGCATGACCGCCCGCCCGCCCTCTTCGGCATCCCCCTCACGCGTCTGCGGCCCGAGCCCCCGCGCGCGGCGCGCAGCGGCCCAGGCCGGGTCGGCGACGAAGTCGTTGAGGGCGCGGCCGCTGGCGAAGGGGCAGGTGAGGAGGAGGGTGGCGCGCATGCGGGCTTTGCCGTCTTTTGGCGTCGTTCGCGCTGGGTTGGCGGGGGTAGACGAGGTGGAGGAGGGGGGAGGGGCGGGGGAAGGGGGGTGCGAGAGGGCGGGGGATCGTTGCGGCATTGAGGCGTCGGTGTCGGTGTCGGTGTCGTTGGTGCTGGGGAGGTTGAGGAGCGGGAAGGCCGGGGCGGGGGCGGGGGCGGGGAGCGTCAGGGGTGGGAATGTGGGCGACCAGGGTGGGGTTGAGGGGTCGGTGGGCGGGGAGAGGGGGGTGGGCTGGCTTGCTCCTCGTCCTGGCTCTTGGCTGGTTTCGAGGGATGGGGCGGTGGCGTTTCCTCTAGCGATTGTAGAGCCGCTTTTTCCTGCTGGAGGGGTGGCGTCTTCGGCTGCTGCAGCGGTGTCGTTTTCTTCGGTGGCTGCTTCGTCGGAGGTTCGAGAGCGTGAAGGGGAGCCAAAGTCGCTGCCGACGGCCGTGGCGGGCGAATCGAAGGGCGGTGAGCGCGTGCAGGGCCAATTGTTGGCTTCGGCGTGGTGTTGTAGACGCGCGATGGTGAGGTTAGTAAGGGCACGGCGGGCTAGAGGCGTGTTGGAGAGATGGGTGGTGGGTTGGATGGAGATGTGGGCGAGGAAGCAACCTGGGAGGTGTTAGTAACTTGGCCTGATTGAAAAAGGAGTTGTTGGTTATATAGACGTGACTGGGGTTATGGGTTGTGATGTGATTGGGAGAAGAGGAGCTAGGGAGGAATATTAGGGATGTAGAGTGAGGTATAGAGTGAGTAATATTAGAGATATAGAGTCAGAATTATTTGAGATTTAATGCGGGAGAGGAGAGGTAGTAAAGAGAGAACTCACGGTTCGCATCAACCTCCATATAGACACCGACACAAGTAATGCACCCCTTGGTACCAATCGGTCTTGGGCCCTTAACCCATCTGCTGTCCCTGCAGTAGTCAGCTTATGCACAACAGATGATCAACATTCCGGCCTAGCTACAAATAGTACAGCCAAAGTTAGGTCAGTGAGAGAGCAGGGTTCTAGACGTACTCATCTGGCCAGACAAATGTCCCTCCCAAACCCTCACCCACCAGCCGATACAATTTTGGTTCAGGCTCGACTGACTGCAGCTCGACTGACTCCATGATCATTTCCACATCGTTTGGTTCCATTCTCTCCTGCCAGGGCAATTCGTAGAGCGGTAGGAGCGATCGTAGTAGTAGCACGTGCTGTAACGAAACGTGGGTGCAGAAATGGAGGTGTGTTGTGTGCGAGAAGAAAGACATGGCGTCCTATCGCGTCTGTTTTTTTGGTTTAGGTGGGCGTCGAGTGAAACGGAGTGAATGAAATTTGCCCATTTCGTGAACAGGTGGGGATGGCGGAGCTGAGTAAACGGGGGTTGGTGGACGCGGGACGTCTCTAGGCGAACGCAAGCAGGATAAGGAAGAGGAACTGGAAGACTCCTCATAGAAGAGAAGTAGTCTGGATATACAAATCGACTTAGCATTAGTATAGGAGCTCGAAGGAGCATATAGGATGGAGTTGTCCAGACTGTGGTAGCGAAATTCTGGAGCCGGTCAGAGATCTACAAGAAAGGCTCACTAAGAGAGCACTAAGGAAAGGCTATCATGCTTCAGAAGCTTGAAACTACTCAGAGAAGTAGGACATTTACTCAAGCCCCCATCCACGTGACACCAGCGAGGCTGGAAGTCAAACTAGAAATTCTGCAGCACCAAGGATAGACCCAATCAACGTGGAATCAATGAAAGCCAGTCTTACAGTGACTTATATGTTCTATTTGTTGATCTGCCTAGCTAGCTAATAAGCTTGAACTTAGGCCATTCTCGCAATCTCGCATACTATTAGACGCTTCATGCACCTAGTTAGATACCATGACTGGGTATTGTGATAGTCGTTCAAATGCCGTCGCCAATTCGTCAAACGCCTAGAATCCTCCTTCCTGACGTTCTGAAGAGAACGATGCCAATGACTCGCCAAAGGAGTTAATTAAGACCAAAACCCGCCAACTCCAAGTCGATGCCAATACAATTCCTTTACCATGCAAAGAAAGGGAATCATGATGATTACAAGATTCGATTTTAAGATTATTTTTTTTGCCAACTGCACGAGTTGGAACCAAGTCAAATGATGACGCGTTGGTGAAACCATTGATGCTCTCACAATGTGTTTCATTTGTCCTCCCAAATCGTCTCCAGATCCAAGTCCCCACGCCTTTCGGCACCGCACACGCTCCATCGCTTACGCGCGTCCCTCTTTCCAAAACCGAGCGTGCGACTAGTTGGAACGTCAAGACTGCTTCTCCTCAGTGGGTCACTGCCGTTTTTCTCTGCATCTGCTGCAGCCTTGAGTCTTGCAAGCTTGTCTGCCTCGAGAGCTGCTTCCTCTGCATCCGGAGTATCGGGTATCGTCTCAAGACTAGAAATGCTGGGACTGCGGGAACGTGTCGAGGTCGGCGTGGAAGGAACCGAAGATGATAAGAAGGATCCAGGGTATTGCAAATTCACCGGGAATGGCTCGTTGAATTTTGTTGCTGACAGAAGTGGTGAAGAATGTGTGGAATTAGGGGTGCTTACCGAGCCAAACGGCACGGTTGACACTTGGTAGAGTGGAGATGCAGGACGTCGTCTGCTGCGTGGGAGTGTGTTGCCGTGTGTAACCGAGAGTACAGGGGAGCTGTGTATAACGCGATCTTGCCCAGGCCTCGGTGTAAGCTCCAGTTCAGCGTCCTCCGAAATGTCGCATACGCTAGGCGCTCTCGAATGTAGATAGGTATCTTCCGAACCTCTTAGAGGACTGCGAGCGCGGATTGGCGAACGCAATGGACTGGAGGACCGACCAGCTGGCGACGGCGACGGCGAGACATGTACGGAAGGGTTTATGACCGTTGGAAGCGAGTGTGCTCGTGTCATGAGAGGGGCACTTAGTGAGCTAGAGTTGGAATGCGAGCGAAGGTGGCTGCGAGAGTATGGAGAGCGGTTTCGTGATCGCGGGTAGAGGGAAGTGTGAAAGACGTCAGGTGTCGGATCTGTCTGGCTCCTGGGCGTTGAAGGACGCGGCTGGTGAAGGTGAGGCAGCTCATCTGGCTCTTCTCTCAGCTCGCGAGTAATTCTGTCGTTCGTCTCGTCGGATGAATTGGAGGAGGTGGAGATTGAGGCCATGTCGTGGAGCTGTTCAGGAAGATTGTCGACTTCAGAATGGGAGGTGGAGGTGGAGGAGTTCATTGCGAGTGTGGCACGGCAGTAAATAGCAATCTCAGCGGAGACATGTTACGGGCTCTGCCCTGAATCGTGAGTAGGTGGTCCAAGCGATGCGGGATTCTGAAAGCGCGATGCGGCCAGCTTGCAGGATGCAGATGGTTCCCTGCACGTTGCAGCTTGGAATAGCAGGAGGCGAAACGCAAAAGCCAAGTTGGCTCAAAGCGATTCGGTGATGGGCGAAGCTGAACAAAAGCCGGTAGCCAGCGTTAAAGACGTGCGAGGTCTCTGCACGAAGAGGATCGCCCTCCAAGCTATGGGTGCGATGTACCTCCTGCTCAACTGGCTCTCGGCGAGTCCGTTATGGGAAGTGGAATGAACAAAGATGGCAGCAAGGAAGCATATTGGAAGAATTTTAGAAGAATGTTGCACGAGGGTGGTGCAGAAGGTGGTGCTGGGGGTGAAGGAAGGGTTTGATTTATCAGTCCCTTGGTCTCTCGTCTTCTCGTCCCCTTTTGTTACCAACGTTTGACGCCTTCTCCAGCGTCATGCCGGGGTTGGTGGCACGGCAGGGCTAGACGCTAACTCGCCGCGCGCAACCCGCTGCCCCAGACCATTCGAGCTATGGGACCCTGAATAAGCATCGAATCACGAGCCGGCCTGCTGCTAGCCGATCCATTCCCTTTCCATCACTCTAACTCTTGCACGCGCCCCTTTCAGTCATATCCAATCATATATCCTCTAACTTGGCTGCCTCGAGGGCTGTGTTTTCAAACATGCCTTGGGTCGGTCCGAATATTCGGCCCTTCCCCCAGCCGCTTTATCATTGGGAAAACCGTCGGAAAGCTTAACGTCTTATCATGAAGCCACCGGAGTCCTTTATTTAGCACAAACGTATCGAAATATCCTTTCTGTTTCTACGCGCCAATCTCGCATTATCTTCCGCCGGGATCACGTCATCAACTATCCTTCTGGTAATGGAGTTGTCATCTGCCTCTTCCAGATTCCCGTTGAGTGTAATCAGCTCCCATGGCTCGTGCTCAACGTCCAATTTACAATAGGCTGAATGTGTACCGCTGTGGATGCGTGATATTGGGCCGTTCTAAATCGGATTATATCCATACAACAATCGACTAGGTACTCTCTTTACATAGCATGATCACTTCTTCGACCGTTCGAGAATTCTTGGCATACTATCTAGAGCGCTGGGCTGTTTACAGGGGCTCGAGAGACTTTTGACCGTCTTTCTCTAAATTAGCGCTGTCAGGTAGCGCGTTTCGGACGAACCTACTTCGCCCCCGGAGGGTGTTTCAGCTGTCGTTGAAAGTAGGCCCCCGAGAGACTAGAATGGCCATAGCAAAGTTGGTTATAACCAACGTCTTGGCATTTTGGTAAGACGCTTACTAAAATGTGAGAAATGATGCAGAGCTTTAGATCTATGTGATTCTTCTAGACAGTATACACGAAAGCGCGTGGAGGGTATCTCTACAGATCCAGACCCAAGCCAGAAACATAAACGCAAATAGACAACCGCACTCAACGACGGGTTATATAGTAGCCGCAACACCATCATAAACCCGTCATCAGAAACTCATCACAAAGGGGTATATCCACCACCGCCAGCTGTGCCAAAAGCATCTCCGTCCAACGCCTCCCCAAGAAACCTGAACCACAGACCCCAGATCCACCCATCGGCCCTGACAGAAGCACGATGAGTCCCACACAACGAGTCCCGCACTTTCCCCCCCCTCTAACCCAACACAACAACCTTCCTCTCCTTCTCCACCACCTCCCACGCCCCAACATGAATCTGCCCAACCCCAAGCCTCTCCGCAACCCCACCCCTCCACTCCACCACTATCACATTCAACAGCGCCCACTCCGTATCCGGAAACGCATCCGCCGCGAAATGGTACCCGAGGTCCATGTACCTTGCGACACTCTCGACATGCGCGCGGCTCAGCAGCACCATCTCGCGCGTCCCGTCCGCGGGAGGACTCGCACTCGCACTCGCACTCGCGGGAGCAGAACCGGGCGCGGAAGCAGGAACAGGAACAGAAGCGAGAGCGGGAGAAGAGACAGCAGCAGCCGCAGACGCAGACGCAGCCAGCTCCCCCCCGCTCCCCGCATCCGGCCACAGCTTCCCGCAGCAGCGCCCACTCGGCATCGCATACACAAGCATGCGCGCGGCGCCGACAGCCCAGTCGTACGCGCGGAGGCCGAACTGCTCAAGCCGGGCCGTGCAGGCGGAGAAGTAGAGCGTAGCCGGCGAGCGACGTGCCAGCAGCGGCGGCGGCGGAGGCGAGAGCGATGGTAGACAGGCGGCGGCGGTGCTGCTGGTGGTGCTGCTATCGCGCGGCGGCTGGAGTAGCGCGCCGTAGCGGCGCTCGACGGGGCGGAAGCTGTGCGGCTTGTGCAGGTAGATCGGCCCGGTTTCGACTTGCAGGCCTGGGGAGCCGCGCTGCAGGGCGCTGGCGAGCGGGCCCGTGGCGTGGGCGATGGGGCCCGGTTGGCTGGCCCAGGACCAGCTGGGGAAGTGCGGGGAGCGGGGGGGTGAGGGGGTGGTTGGGCTGTCGTCGGTGGAGGAGACCCAGAGGAGGGCGAGGTCGAAGAGGGATTCGGGGAGGCCGCTGAGGAAGGCGCTTCCGTAGCTTTCTTTCAGCACGGCGCCGATGCCAGCGAAGGCGGAGAGGCGCTCTTCCGGGTGGGAGAGGGCGCGCTTGGTGAAGGCGTGGACGAGCTCGTCGTAGAGGAGGAAACCGCCTCTGCTGAAGGTGTCTGGGGATGTTTTCGCCTTTAGGGTTCTTCGTAGCTGGATCCCTGCAAGAGGATTGGATGGCACGTCCAGCTCTGGGTGGCTCGCGCCGGGTTCGCAGCTGGTAGCGTCGGTGTGGACGGAGGAGAGGCAAAGGAAGTATGCTTGATGGGCCGTTAAGACCAAGCACCTTCTTGATAATAACCTCTCTTGGTATTTCCAGGCAAGGCTTCCATAGGAGCCTTGATCGAGAAGTGCTCGGAGGTTTGCAGGGCGTGATATGAAGTGAGTCCCTTGAATAGTCTCCGCGACGACATAGGGAAGTCTTGTACCAGGTTCCACGCCATGCAGCCTTGTATTTGCGTCTGCAGCCGAAGCGGAGATAATGGTAAAGAAGGCGTTGCCGAAGATTTTATTCATGTTGTTTAATTGGACGTGTTTGCGCATGATATCATCCTGCACTATGCTCAGGCAATCCACCCAAAGATATCGTTCTCCAAGCATCGCGACTAGCCTCATGGCATCCGAAATGGCCTTGGGCAGCTTGGTTTTCTGCGGGTCCAATGCACCATCTTTCCTCAAAGCCTTGTAGTTGGATTTCGTGGTATGAAACATACGAATGTTGCCGCGGACGTAGCTTAGGGCCACGTATTTTTGACTGGTGGTGGCTTTGACTAAGCAGTTGTTTTGCACGTCGACCAGAAGGATGTCCAGGGGTTCGCGATGGACCAAAGAATCTTCCATGATACCACAGTTTACATGTTTGAGCTCACACTCCGAAATCCAGCTGCGGATACGCCCAATGTCAAGTAGAGGTCCAGAAAATTTTGATGAGGGGGCAGGGGGTACTGAAGAAGCATCCTTGGTCGCGGGATGAATATAGCCCTGGATGCTGGAGCCGTCATATATCCCAAAGGCATCTCCAAACTTGCGTAATTCGTATTTTGTTTCTGTTCTCTTCGATGGTCCGTCATGATCTACGATACAGAGGTCCACGGTCTCTTCTTTCCGGCGCACCAAATGAAGGACAAGCTGGCAGAACTGACATGATGTCCTTTGGAGCAAATCATCATAAGTACCGAGTATTATATTCTTGTTATTCTTTGAAGGAGAAGACAAGGCATCAGAGCGGAAGTCGAGAGTGCGACAGACATGGCAAAGAGGATTCTTGAGCTGGTAAATGGACTGGGACCTGCGAAAGAAACTCTTGCGTATGGGCTCAGGGCCTGAGTTCCTGCTTTGAGATCTGTTCATATTCTTGTGGTGGCTTTGCGGCGAATCAACCTTGGCTTGACTGAAGATAAATGAGATGAATAATGAGATGAATAATGAGATGAATAATGGGATGGATAATGGGATGGATAATGGGATGGATAATGGGATGGATAATGGGATGGATAATGGGATGGATAATGGGATGGATAATGGGATGGATAATGGGATGGATAATGGGATGGATAATGGGATGGATGATGAGATGGATAATGAGGAAAGACCAGTGGAAAAAGACGATGAATATAAAGAAATGGCAAGTGGGAAAGGAAGCATATTGGCTGCGCATTTTGCCATTGCCATGCACGAGTTAATTGGTTCACCACTGGCAGCCCAGACCCAACAGGAAGCTTGGGGTTTCGCTTCAGCAAGGCACAACAGGCGAGCGATGCTTTGGGAGGCGTCGCGAGCTCGAAATGGCCTCGATCACCGCAGCCAAACTCTTGATCCCTCCCGTTACCGTTGCGAACAGGTGACATTCTTTATTAAACAAGGCACCTGCCCAGACACTCGGCGCACGCAAGACTAGGTACAAAGGCACCTCTGCCATCTTGGCACGGAGTTTTGCGGACAGGGGGTTTCTTTTCACATGCTCTTGAACACCATCGGGACAGCTGGTGGAAGCAAAAGTCGCCGTCGTTCGCGATGAACACATGTTTGAGAGGAGGCTGAACCGATGGGGAACATGTCCAGGTGACACGCAGATGACAGGTGGGCCCTGACGGCTCCCCATATAACGTCTTAGCCACCCAGTCGAGCCAGCCACCCGGTCGAGCCACCTGTCGATCGCGATTCAAATCACCTCCTTTTCGATGCGTACTACCTTTTCCTACACCACAACCATGGGCTCAATGGCCACCG
>Ga0307507_10003993_pt1 | contig 27075 bp, 21 predicted proteins | sample 7_EM_MG_FD_207223 | JGI IMG/M metagenome (GOLD analysis project Ga0307507, IMG submission 207223) | Populus trichocarpa ectomycorrhiza microbial communities from riparian zone in the Pacific Northwest, United States - 7_EM | ecosystem: Host-associated > Plants > Roots > Unclassified | place...
TACGCAGAGCTTCGTGCAGAGCTTCGTGCAGAGCTTCGTGTAGAGGATTGGATTAGGAGTAATATTCTTAGAAGTTCTTTCTAAAAGGGGCTAGGAATAGTTAAATACCTATATACTAAAAAAAATCAATATCGGATTTTATTCGCTTATTTTATCGGATTTTACGATATCGTAATCGTTTTAAAACGCATAATTTTTGGCCACACTGAACACCGCACAAGGACCCACTTCATTTCATGCCATAGTTATAAGCTTCTGCGCACTTCCCTTGATCATCGAGGTTGCTTGGCGACCCAGACGCAAAATCAAGACTGCTTTAAGAAATGTAAAGCGAGTACTTTAACGAGGATTTGGATATGAAAGGGGGTTGTCGGTAGGTGAAACATTTTCGTTGGTGAAGGCCATCTAGAAGTTCTCCCCACTGCGTGCACGGTCCCACTCAATGCACGGTTTTCCTCACCAAAATTTACCCAAATACACCTTTTCGCACCACCTATAACTTAATAACCTTTTAATAGAATTTTGTAAAAATTTAAATATAGCCTATCAAATACTAAAATTATGATTTTATAACAAAAAATATAATAAAAGACTTAATTGGCTTATATACGCAACCGGCTCGTATATAGTATTAAAACATACCAAAATACGGCATTTTTTAAATGCTTATAACAAAAAATATAATAAAAGACTTAATTGGCTTATATACGCAACCGGCTCGTATATAGTATTAAAACATACCAAAATACGGCATTTTTTAAATGCTTATAACTAAATAACTATAAAAGCTATTAATATGAAAATTAAAACATAATTTATCGTATAGTAACTTAAGCTTTTTATAATATAAAAATAAAAATATATTATATATTATAGCTTAAACCAAAAGACCTTACTTTTCTCTATAGTAGAAAAATTGAAATATTCTATTAAATATAATAATAAGCCATATTATATTTTTAATAACTAATTATAGTTATTATAAAACATATTATTATTATTATTATTATTCATTGCTTAACGTCCGATTCGGATCCCTGTTGGGCCCACGCGGACTACTCCTTATATACATGTGGGGATATAAAACATATTATGACTTTAAATTATAATTTTAAAACTTTATTTATAATATAAATATATAAATTCGAATTATATTAAATATTATTATAATTTATATAAAAATATAGCTATTAAACTAAATAGATATAAAAGGCATTATTTATATAATAGTTATACATTTATATATAATATAGCTATATAATAGGCCTACTAATATTATTACTAATAATTTTAATTTATCTTAAAAAAGTGCTTTTTTAGCTTTATTTTTGGTATAAATATTTTAATATTTTTAATATTTTTTTTTTATAAAAGTATAAATATAGTATTTAATAAGCCATATTAAATTTTTTATAAAATTCTACTAAAAGGTTGTTAAGTTATAGGTAGTTCAAAAAGGGGTATCTGAGCAAATTTTGGTGAGGAAAACCCGCGCATTGAGTGGGACCGTGCACGGAGTAGGGAGGTACTCTAAGCGATGCCCGGCAACGCGTCATGACTCTGAAAAGGGTTATTTAAGTCGTTGTTGCGTATTTATATGCACCTGGTATATTACTTTGTGGCCACCTTCCGTTATGGCAGAAACGGACAACTCTGGGTCTCTTGTCCAATGCCGTGGCAGTGCAAATAAATGTTCACGGATCTCATCTCAGTTGATGTCGATGTTGGCCACGGAGGTAGCTTTACCTATGGGTAATATTGACCTGTAACGACGGCTGTCAGACATCAGTATTAGCCTAATATCGTCTTGTTACACCACCCTCTAGGGACCCCTGTAGGGGGTCAATTCTCTTATGTATATTAGGGCTCTTAGAGCCACCTTGAATAAAACAGATCACTCAGTCAATTCTGTGTCTCTACCTATCAGCTAGCTTATGTCATTTGTCTTGATACCTGCCCAGCTGAAAGTCGATAGACTCAGCGCGATAGCGAAAAGGTAACGCAGAAATCAAGGGAAGACTAGTTGAGTTAGTGCGACAACGTGCTGGTCAAAGGTTATTGTATAGATAGGGGCTGTGATTCATATTCAAAGAACTAGAATTAGAGAAGATGTGATAAGAATAGACAATACTAAAGGGAAACGAATAGTTTTAAATAAGTTCGAAAGAACATGATGTGCACATCGCGCGAAGGGCTTGGATACCCAGCTTAGCATTGCTTCGTATCTATACCTATCACCAAAGCCCCCCAGTGTTTCAGACGACATAACCTTAGGTGCCCAGTTGATATGGAAAAGGATCACGTAAGACATCTTCGGAAGAGTTGTCTCCGGGTCCCGTCAGCATTCTGCATCCCGGTTTAAACGGTGCGATTCCAACTTCCCTCCTAGAAATCCCCCCCTATAATCATTTCTTTTTAGTGTAAGGCACGCGGTGACATTCAGCTGCCTGTGATGTGGATTCTCTCCAACCCCTGAAGCTCTCCACGTTCCTGCATCGTCCCTTCGATTCGGTTATCCTAATTCGATATCTACAATGATACAATGGCTTGTTCGGCTAATAAGCCTCCTTAGCCTAATTGTCCCTGGTGCGTGGGCCTCGGATCTCAGATAGTACCAATAGTTCGCAGAAGGGTACCGTCATCCTGGGCCTATTCTAACGTATAAAGGATGGAACCCCTACGAAAGGCCGGTACAACGGTTACAACCCATCTTGAACCGTGAGTTTGTTTGTCATGATTCTCCGCGCCTTAATCCTTGTAGTTTCCATTGGCTACAGTAGAGGAGCAGTTGTTGATAGACGCCAAGCTACTGCTACAACCACCCAATCTTCTAAAGTTCCAGATTACTTTGACACCACAATCGGAGGTTCGCCGGTTGGCATACTGAATTCAGCTCTATATAGATTAGATTTAACCAATTCCTAGGCCCAACACAAACTGGAGATGCCCCTTTACTTGCGCAAACCAATGGAGCACCGTTTCCTGACGTTTCGTATATACCCAATTCGCCACTAGAAACTCAAGCGCCAATTGCTGGAAACATCCATAATACCAATATCTTCCAATTGCTAGGAAACTTGAGCCCTTATTTTCCAAATCCGCGTGGGGTGTCAGTGAATATTCATTTCCCCTTGGCAGTAATGTCAGCTGGGTTAATATGATTTCCCGTCATGGAAGCTGGTACTCTACTGATAGCAGCGGTCCTCAAGCTTAGGGCAAAAAGTATACAATTCCGCTGGAAATTTCAACGCAACTGGTGCGCTCTCCTTTTTGAACACTTGGAAGTATGGATTGGGTGCGGAAATCCTTGTCCCTATCGGCAAACAGGAGTACGTTTTACCTCCATAATATTCATATATCTTGGGAGAATTATTCAGTCGAAAAGATTTGATTACGTCTCATAATCAGCGCTTAACTAGGCCTTTTGGTATTAACATGTTTTAGACTGTTTAATTCTGGTACGCTTCATTACTATCAGTATGGGCATCGAACAATGGCAGTAAAATTATTGCTCGAACCACAACTCAAAACCGTATGCTTCAATCCGCTGAATATTTTTTGCCAGGTTTTTCGGCCTTGGTTGGACTCAAAATGCTACTCTAGAGGTAACTATTGAGCAGCTTGGCTACAATAACACCCTAGATGGCTATTACCTCTGCACCAATGCAAAATACTGCTGTACCAGCTGGCGGCATTAACGGTAGGTCATTCGGGTACTTTATCATGTTTCGTTCTGCTGATGCTAAACTATTTTAGCCACTGGGTTGTGGGTCAGTACATATCTAGTAAATGCTACGCACCGCATCCAAGGAATGATCTCGGGGGATCTAAACTGGGCGGTTTTGGATGGCTGTAAGAAATACTTCCATAACGCTTACGAAGGTATCTAATACTAGTGTAGATAATGCACAGCAGTTGTGCGCCTATGAAACGGTCTCCCTTGGCTTCTCGCATTGGTGTAGTCTCTTCACCTACGAGGAATGGAAAGGCTTTGAGTACTGCCTGGATATCGCCTTTGCTGGTGGTTATGGCTTTGTCTCCAACTGGAAGGGCTATCCCTTCGCCCGTCGGCGTCCAACGCCAAGGCCGCACAGACGCCGACGGGCGAAGGGATAGGAATAGGGTTGTCTTTATCTCCTTTACGTTATAATACCTATGCCTACTAACGGAACCTTTCAGATTATGTCGAAGAAGTCTTGGCACGAATGCAGCACTATGTAATCACATTACCCACCGCCCAAATCAACGTAACTCTGGATAACAATACCATCACATTTCCTGTGGATCAGACTCTAAACTTCGACTTCGGCCACGATGCAAACATAATGGCCATTCTGACAGCTTTTGGGTTAACTCAGTTCAACAAATACCTGCCTCCAACCCGGATCGTTGACCGCGAACTTATTGTTAGCTATCTAGAGCCGTTCGCCAGTCGGTTAGATATCGAGATTATCAAAACTCCGCAGCCCGTTCGTGCCGATCAATCGGCATCGAACCCGTATGTGTCTGGCCCGCTGACGAGCTATGTTCACTTCATTCTCAATCAGCGAACAATACCGCTTGGCCGCAGCTTCGAAGAATGTGGGTCCCGGGACGATGGGTAGTGCGGGATGGAAACTTTCTTGAAGGTGCAACGGACTCAGATTGAACTGGCTAATTATGATTACGCTTGTAACGGAAATTATTCTGCTGTCCCGTATGGTAAAATCACTGATGGGGTCCCGTTGTGATGGAAAATATTTTGGTAATGACGAAGAAAGTGTTAAAAGAAATATGGACAAAATTCTCGATTCAGTCGGTAAAGTAGAATTTTGAGCCCTGATGTTAAAAAATATATATGAACTTTATAAGCTAAGTAGTGTCTTAAGTTCCTTGTTATGGGAGCGTAGGAGGTCTGTGTTTGCATTGAATAAATACATCAACACCCCAATCTGAGATGATATATATAGCGCTGATACCACGGTTCTAGGGTTAGGAACTTGGTTTTCCAGCCTTACACCAGGTCTTTGTCTACTCCCCGGCTCTGCGTTAATGATTGTGTTAGTCATAATGAGATGGTTAAAATGCTCTAGCCAGCTGTCGAACTGGATCGGATTTCCTTACCACCATCATGATATTGGCTTCAAGCCTAGAACCCTATGTCTCAATACCCCGCTCCTTACCTCGTATGTCTCCTCGTATGTCCCATTGAATGTCTAAATACCTGTTTCCATTACCGAATGACGACGTAGTCGTCATTCTATTTGCAACCTATTTGTCACCTATCTGGTGTATATATAGAGGCTCTAGAGCCCTCTTTAATAGACAGAGTTCTCATACCTTATTGTCCGGTCGACACCAGCTGTGAAATTTGAGTTATAATATATGTTGACCAGGCTAAGAGCCAAAACGATATTATAAAAGTCGGTGTATCCAGGAGCCTTATAGAATATGGTATCATTGCGAACAAATGAGGTGAGTATATATCCCACCAGTTTTACAGCTCGACGCCTACTGCAGACATGCCGTTCAAGGCCCAGGCTTGATGCAGGCACAGAATCTATCATGCACACCTCGAACACCGATACCAATACTAGCATATACCAAAATCGTCCCACAAACCTCAACGTTTACGAGCCCGTCTAGCGATGCATAATTAACAAACGAGCCTTGACTCTATACTACTCCGGTTGGAATGCGACTACTCTTCAACCTCATTCCAGCTCTCCTGCTCCCTATCCATTAACCTCTTCATAACATCATCTGAAAACACGCTATCTTTCGGCAGTCCTGTTTTCCCGTAGTTGACGACAGGCCCAATAGTATTGTTCCACTGACTCTTCCTTTCCATAAGCGTTCGAATGGGCTCGCCGACACTCGGCCTGCTGATCCCCGCCGCGGCGTTGACCGGATGTGACCCACCACCTGCGCCACCAGGCCTCTTCGCGTTCTTTTTGCCCTTCCCAATGTTTCGGTTACGCTTGAGATACGCGGCATTGAGTTGGTTGTCGAGGTCGTCGGCAATCGTGTTGTACTCCTGCTGCGCCATGCGCTCCTCCGTGAGCTCAAGGATGCGCGCCTTGCGCGCGCCGTTGATGACCGACTGCTTCCGCAGCTCGGACTGCAGGTACCGCAGCCGCGCCGCGACCTCGTCGTCAAAATGCCCGCTGTAGTCGGGCGTGTCGACGTCGCTGAGGAAGCCGATGTGACGGAACTCCTGCATGATGCGCTCTTCGAGCGTCGCGTAGTCGGTCTTACCGACTGTCGCAGGTGCTTTCCATCCTGGTTGAGTGGACTCTGGCATTTGCGTTGCGGGAGGCTGCTGTTGTGAATCGAATATTGTTGAATCGTCCAGGTCCATACTATCGCCGTTCGCAGTGCCGTTAATTTCTCCATTGGTTGTCGCATCACTGCGCTTTTCCGGGCACATCGTTGAGAGTAGACGGGCAAGCATTGGACCGGTGGAGATCTCCTCGGTTTCGGCAAGCTCATCAGTCATGATATCCATGCTGCCACGAGGCTCATTAGGAGGCAATCGGTCATTGTTGGTATCAATTGCCATGGCACCATCCTCGTCGGCCCATATTTCTTTATAGTGTCTGGGCCCACGGCGGGGAAGAATAAATGGTGTTACGCGATCACCCTGAGAGACGATATTAGTAAAGAGTTCGAAAATGAGACGCACGGGGTAGGTCCCAGAGTAGCGAAAGCATATGCAACTTGCATCATTGCTCTTAAAGCATTTCTCAGTCCATTCAGAAACCATACTAGCGCTTGTGGTTAATTAAATATAAAATTGTAAGACTTACTCGTTCTTTCAAAAATGCAACGTCTTCTTCCGTCAACGGTCGTATATATGGCTCGACATAGTTGGAAAAGACTGTCGCATTTACCTGACTAGCGGGTTTCGCATTGCTGAAGTCTTTGTCTGGAGGTGTGCCAGGTGTTTGGTCGTGGAGGTCGCTTTCAGGGTATTCGGCCACACAGTATATATCCTTGATCTCTTCTTCCATCATACCGGGTGTAACCTCGCGGATATGATAAATCGTGGGATCGTCGAATGTAGAAGGATCAGGACCAAAAGTCTGGTATTGGGGTACTGACGGTATAGGAGCCGGTTGGTGAGAGGCGTCTGAGAGGCTTGGAGATGGTACAGAGTCCATGGGTGCAGTACCAGTTACGGATGGCGGTGCCTGAGATATTGGCGAAGAAATGGTAGAGGAATTATCTAGAGAAATATGTTAGAGAAGAATAAATACCAAACAGTTTTCCATTCGTCGGCCAAACTGTGGATGTTCATAGGTCTATATTAAGCCCGGCCGCAAACTTCCCACGGTTCCCCATGGCATCCAGAAAATATTTGGATGTGAAGGCAGAATTGCAACGTAAAGTGTGTGAACCGACAAGTTCGAATAGAACTTACCCTTATGAATATCGACGCCATCTTGCCTCGCTACTCCGTGAGCACCAACGGCCAGAGGTCGCTCTTCCTCTGAATCTCTCTTCTTCACTTTTTTCAGCTTGTGCTTCCTCTCCTCAGCCTCTCTGTCAGCCCTTTCCCTTTTCTCTCGTTCTTGCTCTACTCGTTCTTTCCGCCTCTTGGAGAGTTCTCGTAGTACTCGATCGGAGACTTCGCCTCGTATGCGTATGTGCGAGAGGAATTTGTTTTGTATTGTCTCTCGCATATCGCTTAGACTGCGTACAGACGGTATGTTGGAGACACTTCCCCCACGATCTAGTATCTCCTCTACCGTCATGTCTAGTGGTGTCGAGAGGTGAGCCATTGGTGTTCTAAGGTATGTGGTGGAGGACATGGGTTCGACAGTTACTTGTACGCTGGCGCCGGAGGGGACTGGGGTGGTGTTTCGACTGCGCGATCTCCGAATGTTTTGAGGTTGGCTTTTGCCTTTGCCTTTGCTGCTGACAGGAGGCATGAGGCAAAATGTAGTGGTGGTCCGTGCCTTCTTGGCCCAGGTGGAGATTCTATGGCGAAGAGTGCGGGTGATTATAAGGGCAGTAAAGGCATGGAGGAAGAACGCTGTAGAGGCGCTTCTTCGGTATGATGTGCGGAAAGTGTTGCTACGCACTCAAGATGCCATCAAGCAGTATGCGCGTAAGGAAGCGGGCGGTGGCTAGGGCGGTGGTGGCTGGCTGTTGACGATGGAAGGACCTGACGGGCGGTGTTGGTCCCCTCGGTTGCGATGTTGAGGTTGCGGTGTGGATGCGCCAGCTGCAGCGGGGTGCAAATGGGTTAGCGAGCAATAATTCAAGCTTTGCGACAAGCATTCTGGCCCGTGCGCCTGCTTAGATATGCAGACTCCCTCTCGCCAGCCAAGTAAAGCACATGGCCGGAGGGCCGCCAGCGACGACACTCCTGCCACCACCACCACCACCACCACCACCACCACTAAATACCGCTTTTGGCTTCCACTCGCATCTTGCAAGCAAAGTACTACAGATCATGGTTACCAATGCGTTTTCATGGACGTGAATTTCGCAGTCGCCAGTCGCCATCATGGGTAAGTTATTGAGTGCCCTCGACCTCTTCCTCGACGCGCGTCCAAGTGCCCCAGCTAATGAGAGACCCGCCCAGCAGCCGCTCAAAGTATTGGCATCTTTACGATTGAGTTTCCCGATCCATACAGTCTCCCATATTATAACGACAAATTTACTACGATAAGTGTAAATATAGCCTTCAATGTACATGCTATTCTCCTCAACACTAGCTGACAAATGCTGTATACGCCTCTAGAGCAATATATCCTTCCAGTACCCCATCGAAGATAATATTCGAACTCTCTCGACCAATGGCGCCTCTTCGGGCACGGATCCATATGGTATCCTCTACGTTCCGAAGCTCTCCTCAGATGATTGCATCAATGCCGAAAAAGACCTTGTGTCGCCCAATGCCACCCGTCGGCACAATCTTCCTAACACCGACTACTCCCTCGTAGCCATGGCACCGTGGTTTTCTCCACAGTGCGTTCTAGAATACTTTGCCTCCACTAGAGGTGCACCCATCAAAGCATTTATCTTCTATTTACCGGGAAATGGCACAGACACCCCTCCACTAACCAGCGATCCAACCTGGGGCCTTGGTGATGGAGGGAGTTGGAAAATGAATAATCATTTTCCTGTATATGCAATTCCGGGATTGACTGGGAGTATCATCATGAATCAGCTGGCGCTATATTCCGGGAATGTCACTGCTGTACCACATGGGCATGATCTTGCGTCAATGTACTCTCCAACTGACTATATCCGGCTTTGGACAACAATTGACACTGGTACTATCTTCCGCCATAACATATATCATTCTGAGTAAGACTACTAACGAGCTCCAGGTCATGGAAACCAACTCCCAAGTCTCTGGATCTTCCTTGTTATCGTTCTTGGCCTCCTGATTCTCATAATAGGTTCCACTTCATTCATTATGCGTCTCCTCCAACGTAAACGTCGAAATCGGTTACGTCAACGAGTCATAAATGGAGAAGTTGACCTTGAGGCTCTTGGAATAAAGCGTCTTACTGTTCCTCAGGAGTACCTCGATAAAATGCCACTCTTCAACTATATGCCCGAGCCGAGTCTCCGGCCACAAAAAGAAATGGAGCCAAATTCGCAACCTCCTACGAATCCGCCAATGACTCCGTCTCCACTTCCGTCCGACTCAGAGCCTAATCCCATCTCAACACCTGCCCGCCGCTCTTCTGCCCCCTCAATTAACACCACAACTACAGCATCTCATTCAACATTTTCTCAGCCTACCTGTCCTATCTGCCTTGACGATTTCATAACTAATATTACCCCTATACGCGAGCTGCCATGTCGTCATATCTTCCATCCGGGCTGTGTCGACACCTTCCTCCTACGTAACTCTTCGCTCTGTCCGATGTGCAAAAAGTCTACTTTGCCGAAGGGCTACTGTCCTGCTAATGTCACAAATGCAATGGTACGGCGTGAACAAATGATCCGCAGGATACGAGAACGTGTCCGGGATGACGGTGGCGGTGGTGTAAGAAGAATAGGAGGAGCCAGACAGCTAATTGGAGGTGGGTGGGCTCGAGGACAAGCCGGTGGGTTTCCGGATGTATCGGGGCAGTCAGTGACTGTGCCAGCCCCAACGCAACAACGGGGAGCTCAGAGCGAGAGGATGCGAAACAGCCTCCTCATCAGTGGGACGATTTCGCAGGCTGTGGCTGGAAGAAGGGTCTTCAGCGCACCAGCAAGGACAGAGAGGAGACCGGCGGACATTGAGATGGGCATGGCGGCCCAGCCTACGGCTACAACATCTTCAAATCCTGCTCTGAATCCCACTGCGGCGGGGACAGAGGATGATGTCACAACGGTAACCTCCACAGTGCCCTCGTCCGGTGATACGCCTGCAAGTGACCTGGCTTCTTCCCCACCATTTCCTCCTAGTGTCTCAAACCGAAGAGAATGGGCACGACAGCGGGCGTTAGCCCTTCTCGGGACCCGGCAAGCTCTAGAAGAGATCGAGTTGGAGGAACAGGAAAGACAACGGAGCAGATGGCGGAAGGTTTTCGGAAAAGTGTTTCCAGGATGGAGGTAACGCCTTCCTTCATCCATCTATAAAGAAAGCAAAAGCAGACACTTTCTTGGAATATTGCAGCGCAGTAACGACACAACATGAACGCAACGGAGTAACAGATACCAGCCGGTAGCGTAATATTAGGGCTACGGAATTTGATTTTTGAAGGAGCTCGGGAAAGAAAGGGCTGTTGCTTAACTGCTTGGTGCGGACATCTTGAGCAAACGGAACATGGGAGAGATTATTTTTTTTTTGGTAAAATTTAGTTGTGTTACTGATTAGCGTTCTTTTTCTTTCCTATTCAAAACATGTCACTTGTAAGCATTAACTCGCAGAAACAATGATACCCCCCGGTTTACACGGTGGATTAAGATGATATTCCTATTTGGTTATGATATTTCCGCTACCGGGATTGAAGGGACAAGGAGAGCAATGGATTTAGCTGGATATTTTCGGAATCGAAAGATATCAACATTACTCGCCTAACTTCTCTGTCCGATTTTCCATAATTCCCTGACCTAGACTCCTGTTTCGCTTCTCTAATATCCACCGTATCAGGCCTATGCAACCTGTGCTACAGCCACGATATAAGCAATTACAGCGGGCAGAAAAACCGTAGTAAGAAAGAGCAATAGCAACTCTACCACCATCGCTACCACGAGAGCTAGCGGCACTGCTTGCTCCGCGTAATAAGTTCGGAAGCAGGAACATGGGCGAGTGGAGCTTGTCGAAGTGCAGGGGGAGTGGTAGGAACAGGAGCTGCTGTGAGCACAATGGTGTGGGTGGTAGAATCGGACATTATCCTTTGGGAGTAAGACTTTTAATCTATCTGGGAGCCTGATGGGAAAGACAGACAGGTTCAGAAGGAGTGCTGGAACAACGTTGTGGTGAATGTTTCCAGTTATAGGGCGGTGGTCGTGTCTATGAGCGTTTGCTGGAGTCAGGCGTACAGGGTGGAATGCATGGACAGCGCAGAGTGTGACAATGAAGAGAAAGCTAAGTGTGCACGTATATACACATTCTGAGGCGCTTTTAGCGGTTAGAGAGACGACGAGAAGTTGATCGTAGCAGTGACGCAAGCTAGAGCAAACACATAACTGGTTTGAACTTTGAGAACCAACGCATAAATAAAGCCAACCAAAAGACAACTCGTGTCCGTAAAATTGTCACCCAATAAAAGTACCGATTACCGGCCCGATGCCGCACCTTTGAGCAAGCTAACCACATAGATGAATATATATAATTATAATGGAGGACGGAATCCGATTCCTAGCGCTCATTATGATACACCAATGTTCTCCATAAATCTCAATAAATAGCACATAGAAGCAACGCCAGTTTAGAACATTTGTAACCAATCAAAATGCCTGGAGTTAAGGATACTGCCTCCCCATTATCATACGGAAATACGCAACCAAGACTCCGTACTAGCATCAGACTAGAAGACATAGCGTTGATGGATAGGACGGCACGAGTTGCGGCAGCTCGGCGAGGTTACGATCATAATCAAAGACCAGGCGCAAGATCAGGATCAACTAATCAAGTACGTCGCAGAAATGAACTGGGTTGCGGTTGTGTTATTCTTTGAGGCTTTTTGTCATGTTTTGCTGGTTCCTTAGATTTTATCAGCTGTAGATCGCACTGAGAAGTGCAAACATAGCAACGAAATCCATGGGATGAAAGTTTTCTGTTATGGAGGCACCTTTCTTGGAAGGGTTGACAAACGTGGTGGCACCAACATAAGAGGAAACAGTCCCTAAGTTTTCATTAGCTCTAGAGTCATGAATTTGGATTCGTTTGATAGCAGACTTAAATATACCACTGTTTTACAACCATAATACGACATCTCTGTTGGATCGAAACAGGTCCCATTAATGCTTCAGAAAATACTATGAAGAACACACGGAAACGTTTGCAAATAGGGACTTCTGCAAAATGGGAGCCATGGAGGAAGAAAGTAGGCCATTTACAAGAGGCATTATCCTACGGATCTACCGAGTCCCACGGCCAGAATGCCGTCAGGGGGTGGGGCAGGATCAAGTGGCGAGCTGACGTTGCGTTCTTCTTTGATATGTCCCGTGGCCGTTTGAAAATATCTTGATGTGTTTCATGAGAGTTACCGGGCCATTGCCAACCATATACTGATTCTTTCGATGTTGTTGAGATCGAAAATCTCCGTATCGTTGTACGGCCACAATATCCTTCAACAGATTATCCCGCCTAGCTTTGCTGCCTTGATGATATAGATACCCGACGCCTAAGGTGTTGAATTTATCGATGAATAACTTGCACCTCTCCAAAGCCTTTAATCTTATCCATAACCTCTTTCTCACTCAATCTTAGCTCGGTACATATTTGATCAAAGCTGTGGACTCCGTCGAGATACCTTGCGAGAGGTAACTCCCGACTGAGGTCTGAACCCAGTAGAGTGCCATGTCCATTTCCATTCCCATCTTCATGACCTTCACCCCAGCGACCTTCTTTCCTCCTCGCTTCTTCATCGGACCCAGGCAGACTCGAAGAAGTCGCAATTGCGTACTTGTGAACACGATACAGGAAGCCTTTAATGACACCGAACGTGATGAGTCGCCTAACGTCGATACGTGTGAGGAGCTCAAAGTTCTCAAGACACCAGTTGCGTAGAGTAAGACCTTGCTTTAATGAGGTATAAAGCGTAACAAGCGTCTCTTTAGAAATTCGGTGAGGGTCTGCCTCGTCATCTGAGTAATTCTCGTCTTCTGCCCCTGCTTCTAACCCTTCATGTTGCGATGCGTCCAATGCAAAGGTTTCTTCGCTCTCATCTCGATTTCCATCGGCCTCGGATCCTGATCTGATTGGGAATTTCAGGGTCGTACGAGGAGTTCTGACATATCTAGCACACTCCTCCTGCAGATTTTCGTCGACAATAAAATCACCGATCTCTGCTGTCGGGGCATAAATGGCGCCAAATTGGAATATATCCAGGAGGATTACACAGCCATAGTAGACAAGGTGCTGCACGGCTTTCCTTGTTAATCCGAGATCTGTATCTGCAAGCTGAGATATGTGTGAGACCGAATGTGTGCCATCGATGTATGGTAAGATGCGGTTAAGCGTAAGATCGGAGGATATAGTTGGTGAGAAAGAGGAGAGATCGATTGTAAGAAGAGGGACATGCCATGCAAATATTGGAGCTGGGGGAGCATGTGTAGGAAAGAGCTTCAGGTTAATGGTGTTTGAATCATCTGTGCGGGATAGAAACGTTAGCTTGGAGTTGTCCATAAATCGGTTATTGTAGACAGACAAACCGATTGGTATCATGCACTCGCAATAATTATTGAGATCTTCCAATATCATCTCACAAAGTGCATATACCTTACCACCGATACTCGGCACTGACCCAACTTCCCAGACATCAGAATTTGTCGTGTCAATTTGGTTATCAAGCTCTTCCTTGGCCAAGTCTCGTTCGTCGATTCCATGATCTTGGTGTTTCACCTCTCTTTCACCCTCCACGACCTTTCCCTCCCACTCATCATCTTCTTTCTCAAACCATCTTGGGTCTTCCTCCTTACTTAGAAAGCCTCCCTGCTCCTCCAAACCCCTTAGCAATCTCCCCAATTTCCTAACAACACTCGCGTAGCTTCCCCAGTCCGTGACGTCTTCCTCAAGAACTAGAGCAAAATTGAAAATAAATTCGTTGCGGTCATATCGAACCTCGTCCTTGATACACACTGGATAGCCAATGATGCGGTAACGGTTGGTACAGGCCGTTACAAGTCGATCGCAGAATTCCTGCCGTGGAATTATGTAGTCGGAGATACTGCGGAAGTGGAAGAGCGGTTGTCGAAGTGCCGACGGTGAGGAAGAAGGCGTGATAGAGCCCTCCGGGACTTGGTGGAGAACGCGGGAGCCTGCAGAGCGGGTTTGTTTGTCAAAACGGGAGAGAAGGTATCTGAATTTGCACGGCTCAGAGCGGGCACCTACCCTTTTCAGGATGAAACCGCGTAAAGAATATGGATTTGATCATGCTAGTAGGTATAGGGGCTAATGGTGGCGTTAAGCCCTAGGAAAGATCCTAGGCTGCATACATGGTCCGCAAGGTAATTGTACGGCTTCATCTCATGTCAAACCTCACGTCAAACTCCACATCAAGTATTCTGCCATCCAATACCGCCTATTAATGCAATATTGACAGTCGCCGATACTCGTAAAGAAACGGGTGGCTTTTCACAGCATAGAAATTCTTACGTGTTATATAAGTGAAGGTAATATTCACTGATGGTGCTATGCATAATGCAACTTTTAAGATTCTATCTACATGAATTTCTTCCCTTCCCTCTAGCCCTTCCACAGCCTGTGTGCATAGAACATAAGTATATTACGTTTTCACATCAGAGATTCAAGTACCATCATTAGTGTCGCTGTACTCTGCAATCTGCACCTTGCACAATCCGCTCCGCACTCTCTGACTGCTTCGTCGCAACGAGTCTCCGACCCAGCACACTAATCCTATCTTCTCCCGCAGTTATGCCGCCTGACGCTGCAGAATCTTCTTCTGACGAAGGTAAAGTCCAGAAAGGCTTAGTGCATGGCTATACCTCGGAAGGAAGGTCTGGGCCGAGATAAGAATATTTCTGCTCCAGGCAAATAGGCAAAAGCCTACTAGGGCTTTGTTGGTTCTCTGCGCACACATTGCATAAAAGAGCTGACAGAAGAAGTGGGAAAGAGCCATGCCATTATTCTTAATTGGGACCGACATTTAGACTGTTTAAATGCCGAGACCTTCCAGGTTACCTTGATGCCTCGAAACAGCTAATTAGGCTCTTTAGGTGGGAACGATGATTTTCTATTTGCCTCAGGAATTAAGGCTGAGTTCTGGGGGGAAAAGTTAGTCGATTCGCAGCCTTTTGCCCTGAGGAACTCTTCACTGGTCGAGCCCGAGAACGTGGCTGGCGCTAATTTGCTGACCAACAGCGACCGCCGATCGCCAGGAACTCCCGTAGCTCCGTTAATCCATGTTTCACAACACCAGCGTTTCGCTCCGCAGACAAGACATCCCTCAATTGCTAGCGGCTAGTGTTGGCTGACAGCAGTGTTGGGAGACGCTGGAATTGCTATCCGAAAGCCGTGACGTCGGTTTGTATTCGAAACGCTCAGAGTCTCTTCGCCAAGCTTGCATTAAGGTAAGCCACTTTACTTTTCACAGTTGGTTTTCCTGTAGTAGAGGGCCAAACCGCTAGGAAGCCTATCCCAGATTATTTGCTCCTTCTCCAAGTTCCAATTATGTTTTGTTGTCAAAGAGATGCGTACATTATTTACCTATGCCGATCGGTGCCTAACTATACTTGAAAGTTTTAAATGTCGCCACCCGGTCGCACAAAGCAGTTTATCCAATCTATCTTTAGGCCAAAGGTAATTAAAATCGTGAGCCCTTGTCAAAACTGGGGCACTGAACGACTCTTGTGCTAGGGGACAGCCGTTTCTCCACAATGTGAACCTGGCCCGACCGCGGTTACCAGCTTCGGTACTTCCCTTCCCCCCGCCGCTGAGACCAGACCGAAAGAGCTTTTGGCAGAGCATGAACCTGCTGGCGAGATCTCCGAGCGAGACCGCAACCCAGCTAACGGACACGCTGTTTCCCCTGCTACAGACACGAATAAGCTTGATTCGGATAATGAGCCTGATGGCAGAGAGCCCAACAAGCATGGGCGGCAGCTCATGGAAGATGCCGAATCGAAGAATCTCTGGAACGAAGCTTACGAGCGATTGCGACGGGAGAATTCGAAGCTTGTAGATACCTATGAGAAGGATCTTCTGGCATCCAGCAGCCCAGAGCTCCAAAAATCAGGAGCAGAATCAGGAGCAGATGCGCCAGTCGGGACGGGAAGCAAGAACCGCGAAGAGCGACTCCAAAACCTAGTTAAAGACAGGCTGGATGCTATGCAAAAGGCCCGGCTGAAGGTTACAGTAGGAGGAGAGGAAATCATTGTCAAAGACCAGATCTGTAAGGTTATCCGCACAATCATCTCCCGTAAAGACTTCATTGGGGCTGCAATCTTTGCGGAGCCTCATGCTTCGCTGGCATGGGCCGGAGTCTTAATTATCCTTCCTGTAAGCACAATCCTCTATTCTTTTAATTTCTCAATGCTGATGCCTAGCTTGTAGCTATTATCAAACCCAGTTACACAGTCGGGCGATGCCATAGATGGCCTAAGCTATGTTTCCGACCTGCTTGTTCGCTGCCGGGTAAATGAACTTGCGTACCATCTCTCATCTCCAAATTTTTATCAAAGGTAATTATTTTTATTATAAGTATCTATGAAGGCCTCCATAGCGTGTAGAGATTTCGGCTTGTAGACCTAAGGCATCCAGCTAGGAAGTGTGGAGTGCCCCGAGACTATTAAGATGCTAATAATTTTGCGTAGGAATTCAACGCCTCAAATACAGAGTCTTGCTATACAGCTCAGGACGAATACCATCAGCCTCTATTTGGACATTCTCAAGTACCAGATGTCTATTGCTTGTCAATACTCGCGCGCCGGGTTCTTCCGGCTTATTAGGGATTTGGTTGCTGCAGACGACTGGAAGGGCATGCTTGGGTCTTTGAAAGAGACTGAGAGCACTATTGATAAAGACATCAAGACGATTGATAGCTCTACCTTGGGAACCATTGGCGTCAATTTAACTGGGCTCCAAGGCAAAGCAGTTGACATGTTGATTGGACTAAGCGAGGTCCGAAGTGAAGTTGAGGTATAAAACTATACTCTTCAGCAGAGTGACGCGTTCGCTTATATTACTTTGCAGACTGTCAACCAGACCCAGAAGCTAGCGAGACTACCATGTGCCGAGTACGCCGCCTTTAATACGTTCAAGAAGGATGCGCCTCCCCCCTCCAAGTGCCATGAAGGGACCCGTGCGGAGATTCTCGACGACATCCAGAAGTGGGGAGAGGGTCACGGTAATAGTTGCATATTCTGGCTCAGCGGCATGGCCGGTACTGGCAAGTCTGCCATCGCCCGAACGGTGGCCGATGTTTTTCATCGGAAAAAAAGGCTCGGGGCAAGTTTCTTCTTCTCTAGAGGTCAGGGGCTCCGGGCTGAAGCGACCGCATTTTTCACCACCATCGCTATCCAATTAACAACAACTGTGCCCGACGTCACTCCTCACATCTGCAATTCTATCTCTCACAATGGGGAAATTCACGAGCAATCCTTATCCAATCAGTGGGAGCTCCTCATACTCCGACCCTTATCGACATTAGGCGCACGTATACTCGTCCCCTTAGTCCTGGTCTTGGTAATCGATGCTCTCGATGAGTGTATGGGCACGGAGTATATTCCTGAGATTCTTCGGCTTCTTGCTAGAGCGAACGATCTCAAGATGATACAGCTACGGATCTTCATCACTAGCAGGAGGGAACGGCACATTCACGATAGTTTTAGGGGTATACCCGAGATAGTCCATCACGACCTAATACTTGATTCAGCTCTAGACGGTCGGACGGAGCGTGATATCTCCATTTTCTTAAGACACGGGCTCACTGAAGTTGCAAAGACCCGTGGTCTCGGCGAATGGCCGAGCGAGACAGATGCGCGGGAACTTATCAAGAGAGCGGGTCGCCTTTTCATATATGCTGCGACAGCATGCCGATATCTCCAAAACTCAAAATATCCAAAAAAGCGCCTTCCAGAGATGTTGGACGCTAACTTGGGCGGCCACTCATCCGCAAGGGAACTGGACAATATGTATATGCTAGTTCTGCGCCAACCAATTACCGACTGCTGTGATGAAGACAGGAACGACTCGATCGCGCTATTCCAACGAATACTTGGATCAATTGTCGTCTTGTCCGAGACACTTTCATCGGTTACACTAGCTGAACTGCTTGACGTTAGAAAAGACGAAATAACGGATACCCTTGAGCCTCTACGCTCGGTTTTGAACATCCCAAACGATGATACATCTCCTGTCCAAATATTCCACCTTTCTTTCCGTGACTTCCTTCTCGATAATAGAAGATGCACAGATCCTCAGCTCTGGGTTGACGAGGAACAGACGCATAAGTATCTATTTGGCCGCTGTCTTGAGCTTATGTTCGACTATTTAAGGCGGGACATATGCGGTTTTCGAATACCAGGAGTCCTCGCTTCTGAAGTGGAAAAGAGTAAGGTGGACAGCTGTATTCCTTTAACTGTCCAGTATGCGTGTCGTTACTGGATCAGCCATCTCCAAGGCGCCAAGCTCGCTGTACGAGACGATGACCAGCTGCACATATTCTTCCGGGAGCACATCCTTCACTGGCTTGAAGCCCTTAGTTTGATTGGGAAGACTTCGGAAGGTATTCTTGCAATAACTGCTCTGGAGTCCCTGGTCGTTGTGAGTGAATCCGAAGCTAACCGTAGTAGATTGTGGCTAACATACGAAGGCCAAGGAAAGTCCAGAATTTCATAAATTAATCTACGATACAAAAAGATTCATTTTATATAACCGACCAACTATCGAAGAAGCGCCTCTCCAAATATATTCGTCTGCTCTTATCTTCACACCAGAGATGAGCATTATTCGAAAACAATTCGAGGGGCAAGTGCCTAGATGGATCTGTGGATTTCCAAAAGTCCAAAAAGATTGGAGTTCCTTAGAGCAGACGCTTCAAGGCCATTCCGACTCGGTTACGAGTGTGTCCTTCTCGCCCAACGGCAGTAAGCTAGCGTCCGGATCGGACGATAACACCGTCCGGGTATGGAACGTGGCGACGGGGCAAGCAGAGCAGACGCTCGAGGGCCATTCTAACTCGGTTATGAGTGTGGCTTTCTCACCCGACGGGAGCAGGCTAGCGTCCGGATCGGACGACAACACCGTCCGGGTATGGAACGCGGCGACGGGGCAAGCGGAGCAGACGTTTAAGGGCCATTCCTACTCGGTTACCAGTGTGGCCTTCTCGCCCGATGGGAGCAGGCTAGCGTCCGGATCGGATGACGAGACCGTTCAGGTATGGAACGTGGCAATGGGGCAAGCAGAGCAGACGCTTAAGGGCCACTCTGACCGGGTTACGAGCGTGGCATTCTCGCCCGACGGGAGCAAGCTAGCGTCCGGATCGGACGACGGGACTGTCCGGGTATGGAACGTAGCGACGGGGCAAGTAGAGCAGATGCTTGAGGACCATTCTAACTCGGTTACCAGCGTGGCCTTCTCGCCCGACGGGAGCAGGCTAGCGTCTGGATCAGACGACAACACCGTCCGAGTATGGAACGTGGCGACGGGGCAAGCGGAGCAGACGTTTAAGGGTCATTCCTGCTCAGTTACCAGCGTGGCCTTCTCACCCGATGGGAGCAGGCTAGCGTCCGGATCGGACGACGAGACCGTCCGGGTATGGAACGTAACGACGGGGCAAGCGGAGCAGACGCTTAAGGGCCATTCCTACTGGGTTACGAGTGTGGCCTTCTCGCCCGACGGGAGCAGGCTGGCGTCCGGATCGTACGACGACACCGTCCAGGTATGGAACGTGGCGATGAGGCAAGCAGAGCAGACGCTCGAGGGCTATTCTAACTGGGTTACGAGTGTGGCCTTCTCGCCCGACGGGAGCAGGCTAGCGTCCGGATCACACGACAAGACCGTCCGGGTATGGAACGTAGCGACGGGGCAAGCGGAGCAGACGCTCGAGGGCCATTCTGACCGGGTTACCAGCGTGGTATTCTCGCCCGACGGGAGCAAGCTAACGTCCGGATCGGACGACAACACCGTCCGGGTATGGAACGCGGCGACGGGGCAAGCGGAGCGGATGCTCAAGGGTCATTCTAACCGGGTTACGAGCGTGGCATTCTCGCCCGACGAGAGCAGGCTAGCGTCCGGATCGGACGACGACACCGTCCGGGTATGGAACGTAGCGACGGGGCAAGCAGAGCAGACGCTTGAGGGCCATTCTAACTCGGTTACCAGCGTGGCCTTCTCGCCTGACGGCAGCAGGCTAGCGTCCGGATCAGACGACGACACCGTCTGTGTATGGAACGTGGCGACAGGGCAAGCGGAGCAGACGCTTGAGGGCCACTCTGACCGGGTTACGAGCGTGGCATTTTTGCCTGACGGGAGCAAGCTAGCATCCGGATCGGACGACGGGACCGTCCGTGTATGGAACGTGGCGACAGGGCAAGCAGAGCAGACGCTCGAGGGCCATTCTAACTGGGTTACGAACGTGGCCTTCGCGCACAGACGAATTACTTGGATAACTCGCAATGGCTCTAGGATTTTATATCTTCCTTTAGACTATAGGCCGAGGGTAGTAATTACTAAAGGGAATATACTAGGTATTGGAGCTCTTTCAGGTCGAGTTATAATTCTAACATTCGATTTTGACATTGAAAAGGAAATGAATTAGGTATATAACCTTTAATAACTTTCTTTTAGAGGGACTCGGGGGGAAGCAAATATTTATACTACTCAAAAAATTTGCCACAGGTGATTCTATAACGTTCTCGACGCTTCGGTAGCGGCTTTTTCGTAGAGGTAAAGTTCATATTTCCGCAGGGTCCACTACCGCGCACTATCAGTATGCTCTGCTAAGATGGCAAGCATCTGAAAGCTGCAGTTGTTAGCAACATCGGCTTCGGTTTCAGAACACTTTGTTCGAATTATCCCTTAATCCGTCGAGGTGCAACGCCAAGCTGCACTGTGCATGAACACTGTGCTGTTCTGTATGCAGGATTCCGTTCTGTACAAATGGGCCATGTTGGAGTGAACATCTGGCCAAGCTCAACACTAAGGACTAGCTCTACAGATAGATATATACATATTTGAGCGGCCTCACGTCGCTGCAAATCTCATCATTGAGGCTCAAACAAGAGGTTCTGATTGGCCATATCCTTATCGATAACGTAGGACCAAAGACGACGGGTTAAGGGATAGCAAAAATAGCTGCCAAAGCAGTGCTAGCAGCGCTCTTTACCGCTGCCTTGTTTAAAGCACGCTTTTATGGCTTTACCTTTGCCTTTTCCTTTTCCTTTAGCTATAGCTCCTCCTCTTCTTCCTTAATATCTAATATATCCTCCCAATTATTCTGTGGAACTTTATAATCTAGAGCACCAGCACAGCGTGGTGTAAACAGCGGTAATTTGGGCGTTTGTTAACCTAGAAATCTTCATAGTTAGAGCCTAAGCCCTAGTGACTATATCGTAATGATTAACCATAGTAAATAGTAAGAAATTAATCTATTTTGAAGACTACACAGTGTGGTATTAAGAGAAGGGTTGAATTAGTGGCAGCCCCGACGTGCGTGCCAAGCCTCAATTGCGCCACACCAAGCCACTAAGGGCTAGCGTGACAGGGGGGCGATCGAAACTTTTGAACGCTGCTTCCGTACTCCATTGTTGCCTAGAGCCGCCTCACACTCACTCGTTCCTTCCCCCATCACTATAGTAAGCTAACATGGATCGAGCCAGCCAGGTACTGGCGCAAGCCCTTCCTCCAGACGGGCCTAGAACATACGCTGCCCTAGCAGAACAGGGCGATGTCCCTCTCTCTACCCTCCATCGTGCACACGGACGGCGCTCGAAAGAACAGAAGGCCCAAAGCCAACAGTATCTCACCCCGTCGGAAGAGAAAGCCCTCTACAAGTTTTTGTTATGAAAGTCTGATCTCAGAAATCCTATGCGAATAAAGTTTCTACCTTCGCTAGCCTTCAGTATTGCCCGCTAGCGTTCCACGACGGACAAAGTAATTAAGGCTCTAGGCAAGAACTAGGCTCTAGGCAAGAACTAGGCTCAGGCTTTCGAGAAGCGCTATTCAGCACTTAAAGTGAGAAGAGTTAGGGTGATAGACTGGAAGCGTCACGAGAATTATATATATGATAAGATTACGCACTGGTTTAAGGTAATTGGAAAGGTACTATAGGATCTGGCTATTCTGCCGGAGAATGTCTATAATATGGATGAGACGGGAGTTATATTAAGTATGCTTGGCTCCGTTAAGGTCCTTGTAGGTAAAGACAACCCGCGAGACTAGAGGCGCTAGTATTAAGCAAACAATGGTAACTATAATTATTCATTCTTAATTAATGTCTGATGCGGTCCCCATCCGGGTCCATATAGACGAATACCGTTAAGTTAGGTACAAAAAACCTCCAAGGGAGACGTGAGCGGTAATACAACATGTACCCCTCCAGGTAGCACGCCCGTACTACGTCAACGGGAGGGAAAATACCACTAGGTCGCTGCTCTGAGACTCCTGTAAGGGAGTGTCCTGAATGCCTATCTTGCCCTGTCTGCCCTTCGTACCATGCTTCCATATTATTGTAGATTGCCATTAGGTGTCATGTTTTCCCTGCCCCTAGCTCCTTACTGCCCTGTATGCGTGTATGCGCCTGCTTGCGGCCCTCCTACAGTAGCCTAACCTAGCCCTGTCCTGGCCACCCTCCCGAGGGCCAAGTGTCTTGTTCTAGGGCCCCAACCTAGGGCCCTATCCCCTATCTTCCTGCATCTAATATCGCGCTCAGTTTGTGCTGCCAACGTACTAGAACGAGCTGGATTGAGGTGTAGAGGAAGACGTCCGGGCCGGAAAGGCTCCTACAGGCCTTCTGCCTGCAAGGTGTATACGGTCGCATGTAGGTGCCGTACGGTATATTGCCATACCGTATAAGAAGAAGGGGGACGCCGTGAATAGAATGCCGTGATTCGAGTGTACTGGACGTGTACGTAGCATACAATAAGCCGCGAAAATGCCTTCCAAGTTCATTCACACACAGATGTCTTCCTGCACGGGCCAGCACGAAGTCTCCGGTGTATACTAGGGCTCTGGTGCCGGCTAGAGACGCAGTTTCTTATTTAGAATATTTCTTGCCTGATAACCAGGCACAACAGCTGGAAGCATATCCGCTGATAGCAACCCAGGGCCCCCTTTTTTTCACTAGGCCTAATAGCCACTATAAATTTACCGGCGCGGGACAGATGGTCGTGCGTTCACTAACATTGATTTTTCGCCAAACGGACAAGGTAAGTCTACATGACGCGACTTCCAACAACTTCCTCATAATTCTACTTTAAGACAAATTCTTCCATCTCACAATCCTTGGTCATAAAATCCCCGTACATAATTCCATGAACAAACGTCTCTCCGACCAATATATACATTCCATCATCGCATCCCCTTAACACATACGGAAACCTTGCTCCGGGAAAGATAACAATGATATCTCCTTCCTCCACATGTCTAGGAGCAAGTCCAACAAACCCTTTCACAGTCACAAACGGTCTGCGCTCAATTTGTTGCCCCATCATGATATAATAACTTCTGAACGTATTTGTAACTGGAGCTCCAGCACTCGGCCCATGATTTTTCCGCTGGATGTAGTCCGTAACGACTTCTGCGTGACCGAGGCGACATTCGTCGAGCGTGGCGCCTCGAACAAATCCCGTAGAATATAAATCAGCCACGGGAACACGTTGGTATGCTGTTTCTCGGACGGAAGGGTCGGGATAGATTTCTACACCTGATTTCACGAGTTTTTCATTAGAAATTTGGCAGAGAGACATTATATCCTGGAGATACGTGCAGGCCTCGTGGCGATGTTGCATGCTTAGCCTTTCGCCTTTATTGCACTGGGGCCTTAGTGATTCGATAGAGTCAACGAGGAAACCGTTTATTTTTAGGTGTAAGAAAGGAACAATCTGGTCAGGATGTTTTAGAAATTTTGCAGAGCCCGATGCTGAATATGGTGTATCCCAAGGTAATTGTCCAAAGGGTTGCTTTACCTCCTCTCGCCAATCAGGGACCCACGAGGGTTCGTTTGGCTCGGTCTTTCTCCATTGAGAGAAGGCGAGGATATCAACGTGGCCAGAAGCGATCATGGCACGGGTGGCGTTGCAGTAGACGGCGGTACATGAGTCTGCATAGTTTGGAATGATGCGAAGAACCCCTGTGTCCGCCGCCATTCCAAGAAGTGCCCAAATTCTGTCCCTGGAATCCGTGGCCTCTCTCCCCACATGAATCCGGGCAAGAAGCTGGATGAGGTTAGGTTTCGCCTCGCCGTTCTCTTGAGCAGGGTCATGATATCGTAGTCGCATTCCTGAAACAAAACTTGCGGATGGCGGTATCTCGGCGGAGTTGACAGAGTCAAATTGTGTTTTTAATTTGCAGTCTGGTGGGAAATTTCCATCGGCTGAAGCTTCCAATAAGGCTGTCAGCGGCTTCACAAGTTCAGTGGAGAGAAAGGTTCGCATGTAAATGATATACAGCATGGCGGCGTGCAGAAATGCAAATCCAATTTTCAGTTTGCCACAGTACACTTCGACATTACGAGAAACAACGATTTCCTGCAAGATCCAGACACGACTCCAGTAAGGGCGCGACAAGAGATCGCGGACTCCCGTAAGGAGACGAAGTGAGTCCTCAATCTGGAGGAGAGACCTGTCGAGCATATCTTTAACGCGCTTCGTGGCTTGGTCCTCAGCGTGCACGGCACCGTCTCGATCTTTGATCGATAGAGTAGTCATTCTAATGAAGAGGTCGAAGGCTCCACGGTCAATGACAGTCTTCCCGATCTGCGCAAGCTGGACCATGATCTCGTCGCTGGTCTTGTCTGCCGGCCCGAGCCATACTCTCGTACCTTTGGCATGGGCATAAATTTCTCTCATAAAGTTGACTTGCTCACTCTTCTCCACATCGTCTGTCTGGTTGATGCAAAGCGCATCCACCCATAGAACTATGTCACTAGTCTCCCCGCGGAGATGCTCTAAGGCGATATGGAGGTTTCTTGTTACGGGCACCTCTGTCTTGTTTACTAGTATGAATAGGGGCTCCTCTGGGTTTCCCCAGGTGTAAGACAGTGCTTCGTATCCTTGGTTCCTAGCTTCGCAGAATGCAACAGGATAGAGGTCGCAATAGATTGGGACATTCTCCTCAGCTTGAACTGAAGACGCCTTTGAGGGATAGGGTCGAGCGTGAAGTCGCAGGAGTCGTATTTCACGCGTCGAGTCGAGCGGAGTGTAAAGTTTCAGCCAGGCGGGTATCACGATAGATGACATAGGCTTAGCTGATAGATAGAGACACAGAATTGAATGAGTGATCTGTTTTTATTCAAGGTGGCTCTAAGAGCCCTAATATACATAAGAGAATTGACCCCCTGCAGGGGTCCCTAGGAAGTGATGATACAGGTTGAAACTGATGTCGAACAGCACCTGTCGCACCTCTGTAGTAAAGCTACCTCGGCGGCCAACATAAAGCATGCTCATTGTTTAAAGAATGAAGTGTGTGAAGAACGAATTTGAAACAGATGTTTGAAGAATGAACCCAGAGAACGTAGATGGAGAATGGAATTGAAGTATGAAGTTTCGGGAGTAGAAAGGTTCCGTGTAACGTGCGGCTGAGTTCCGATATGACGCCTACATCCTTGGCTCTGTGCCAGTCTTGGTATCAAGTATTAATAGGCGATCATTCTTTAAGAAGGTGTTTGTCAAGGTCTCAACTCCCATAGCTTTGGCTAAGCGGGGATAGACATTATCAGAATGGTCTGTTACTGGTATACTAAACAACAGCGACTCATTTTCTCTAGGATTAAGAACCTTGGGTGGCCAAGCTCTAAAGCCTCTACTTGGTTTATTAGGCAATAAATATCCGGCTATCTAAAAAAGAGCGCCATTAGCCAGCACTTGATCCCGAAAAGGCTAGTATTAATTAGAGGCACCTTGCTTGCCTATAGGGAAAGACAACTATATATAAGCGAACGTAGAAGGCATTTTCGCGGTTTATTATTTCTACATGTGGGGAAATTATAGCTGCCACTAGGAGAAGTTAGATCGTATCAGCTACAGATCCCAAGAGCAAGAGATTACATAAGTTAAATTATATCATAATATTGGGTGTAATGTGTAGGGCTGTTTCGCACTAACTAGGATTAGTTAATCTCTTTAATTAGAGGTACTAACCGGCGTAGTAACAATGTATAAATTTGCGCGCTATAGCAGCTATAAGATTAATAATAACTACCTAGTATTACTATAGGACTCTAGGGCTGGGACAAAGGTTATTTATAAGTTTTGACAGTGGCATAAGCTTAATAGTGGTGCTGTAGTAAAAGAATTTTATTACGTTATAAAAGCAGGGTCTCCTTAAATTAGACGTAAAGGTAATAACGCAAACATAATTTTCTAGGTAGAAGGGGTACTAAGTATTTAGGAGTAGCTATAGTATACAACTTATATAGAACTATAGGAAATATTATTATATATACAGAGTCTAAGTTGCTTAAAGTCAAAGTACCTATCTATTTTCTTGGCATAGTAGATTTCTTACTACCTAGGGATAGACATTACTTATCTCTTTAACGAAGTTAGAGGAGTATATAGAGAAATCTAGACTAAAGAGATTTAAAGTTTTAGGCATTTATAATACCATATATTAGAAGCATATTTATAAATTATTAAAGCAATTACTAATAAGGAGATAAAAGTTGCTAGCCTTAAAGCAACATTGGCAGTGCTTTTATCAGTATTCAATATCAGTATGAGGCCGTATTGATATTGATATTGAATAGTAATTCAATATTGAAAAGATATTGAATATTGAATATTTGCCAAGCC